>ERZ839947.436-NODE-436-length-58654-cov-9.282547_pt1 | contig 58654 bp, 43 predicted proteins | sample MGYA00519908_ERZ839947 | MGnify/ENA primary metagenome ERZ839947 (study PRJEB31850, sample SAMEA3708857) | human gut metagenome | biome: human gut; feature: human-associated habitat; material: faeces | place: China | collected 2014 ... | reverse complement strand
AAAAAACTGCACCTCCAAAAGTTGTTTTTTGTCCAACTTTTGGGGTGCAGTTCATTCCAGCTTTAATGCTTTTTTATTTTATCTATTTATTTGACAAATATCTTTAACGATTTCTCCTGCAATCATTAAACCAGCGATTGGTGGCACGAAAGAAATACTTCCTAAAGGTTGTTTACGAGCAGAAGTAGGACTATTATCCTTAGAGGTATTTTCTTTAAAATTTACAGTATAATTAGTAAAAGGTTCCTCTGTAGAATAAAGGACTTTTAATTTTTTTATACCTTGTTGTTTTAATGTTTTGCGCATAATACGAGCAAGAGGACAAGTATGTGTTTTATAGATATCTGTAATTACGAATTTTTGTGGGTCTAATTTATTGGCAGTGCCCATAGAACTCATAATTGGCAGATTGTGTTTATTGGCATTTACAATTAAATTAATCTTAGCTTTTACATCATCTACAGCATCGACAATGTAGGTATAATTGTCATTCCAATTGAAAAAATTGCTTTCAGGTGTATATAATTTTTCTATAGTTGTAACTTTTGCTTGCGGATTGATAGCTAGTATGCGCTCTTTCATCATTAATGTTTTTTTCTGACCAATAGTTGTTTCAAGAGCATGTATTTGACGATTGATATTAGTTAGTGATATATCATCGCTATCAATTAAAATGAATTCACCAATACCACAGCGAGCTAATCCTTCTGCCACATAAGAGCCTACACCACCAATGCCAAAGATGGCAATTTTACTTTGGGCTAATTTAGACATATTTTCTTCGCCTAATAATAATTCTGTACGGCTAAAACGGTTTAACATAGATTTCTCCTCATTAATAGATAAAATGCACTAAACAGATTAATTTCAATTTGATTAGTCTATTTAGTGCATTTAGTTTTGATAAAGTAAATTTTATTTTATATCGTTTTTAAAGTTGAAAAATGGAAATGCTGAAAAGCTACTTTTTTTATTGTCTTTTTCTTTATTCATGAAATCTGGTAATTTTAAGCTATCATCTGTTTTTGGCTTAACAGTATTATCAGTTGTAGCTTTAGTTGCAGTATCTTTATTTTCTGTAGAAGTTTTTTCTTCATTTGGTGAAGCATTATCAGAAAAATCAGTAGCAATGATAGTAGCACGAACTTTGTCGCCTAAATTATCATTGATTACTGTTCCTAAAATAATATTTACATCTGGATGAGTATGTTCATTGATGAATTTACTAGCTTCATTTACTTTATACAAGGATAAAGAAGAATTACCGCTGATATTTAAAATAATACCACGAGCACCAGATAAACTTCTTTCTACTAAAGGACTACTAATAGCTTCTTTTACAGCATCTACAGCACTTTCACTGCTTTCACCAATACCTAAAAGTGCATCAGGATGATCACTTTGTTGGAAGATGGATTTTACATCGGCAAAGTCAACATTGATAACGCCTACTGTTAAAATCAATTCAGTTACACAGCGTATACCTTGACGAAGTACCATATCAGCCATGCGGAAAGCATTTAAAAGTGTTAATTTAGTGCTTGTTTTGATTTTTAATAAATTATCATTATGAACAGTGATTAATGCGTCCATATAAGGCATTAATTCTTTGATAGAAGCTTCAGCTAATTTTTGTTTACGTGCTCCTTCAAAAGTAAAAGGTACAGTTACTACGCCGACTGATAAGATATTCATATCGTGGGCAATTTTAGCGATTACAGGTAATGCACCAGTACCAGTACCAGCACCAAGTCCTGCTGTTAAAAAGACCATATCAGCACCTTTTAATGCTTGCTTAATTACTTCAGCATCATTTTCGGCTGCTTCATGACCTAAGTTAGCATTACCACCACAACCAAGACCTTTAGTTAAAGTTGTACCTATTTGGATTTTTGTAATATTATCGCTTGTTAAAGATTTTAATTGTTTGTGGTCGGTATTAACTGCAATTAAGTCTAAATCTAAATCAGTGTTTTCGGCAATACGTTTTACTACGTTATTACCACCACCACCAACACCAATTATTTTTATATTAACAATTGCATTTTTTATTCCATTGGTTATTTCACTCAATAAGGGCACCTTCTTAATAGAATTTATATTATTAATAGCTTACCATAATATTTAGGCTTTGAATAGTTTAGAAGTTTTAAATATAATTACCCCTAAAATACCAGATAATACGGAAGCACATAAAATACTGATTTTGGCACTAGCAAGGTAAGAGGCATTGTCAAATGCCAAAGATGCGATAAATAAGGACATAGTGAAACCTATACCGCCTAAAGAACCAGCACCAATTAATTGAGTAGTTTTAGCGCCTTCTGGCATTTTAGCAAAACCTAATTTAAATAAAATGAAAGCTGCACCGCAAATACCTAGAGGCTTACCAATACAAAGACCTAAGATGATACCGATACCAATAGGAGAAAGAATATCAGAAATACCGCCTTCAACAGTAACACCAGCATTTGCTAGAGCAAAAATAGGCATGATAGCATAAGCTGACCATGGTTCAAGTTTATGTTCTAGTTTGTGGAGTAAAGAATTTTCACGGTTTTTATTATCAGCAGGAATTAACATACCTAAACATACGCCAGCGATTGTAGGGTGAATACCTGCATTTAAGAAGGCAACCCAAGCGATTAAACCTACTAATAAATAAGGAAGGAAATTTTTGCAATTTAAGCGATTGAGAATAAAAGCACCTAAAAGTGCAACTAAACCAATACCTAAAGCTGCAAAAGATATATTAGAATTATAGAAAATAGCAATAACAATAATAGCACCTAAGTCGTCAACAATAGCTAAAGCTGTGAGGAAAATGGCAATACTGCGAGGTGCACCACTAGCAGCAATTGCTAAGATACCTAAAGAAAAGGCGATATCTGTAGCCATAGGAATTCCCCAACCAGAAACAGTATCTTGTCCCATATTTACAAGATAATATAAAATCGCTGGAACAATCATACCACCAATAGCCGCACTTATAGGTAAGATAGTGGCAGATAAAGATTTTAATTCGCCAAAGAGAAATTCACGTTTGATTTCAAGACCGATAACAAAGAAGAAAATTGCCATGAGTCCATCATTAATCCAATAAAGTATAGTTAAATCTAAATGCCATTTGGCTGGACCTAATGGGATTTGTGTATTTAAAACTTCATTGTAGAAAGTGGATAAACTCGTATTAGCTAGCACTAATGCTAATATAGCAAAAAGTAAAAGTATTATACCACTAGAAGCTTCATGACGAAAGAAAGTCATAAAAGGGGAGGTAAGTAATTCAACATTGCTTTTTACTACATTATTAATTTTTTTTCTCAATAAAATAACCTCTTTTCTTTTTAATATTAATATTATTAATTTATTTACTAAAAATTTGCCTATATAGATTATACATTTTTTTATATAAGTAAGGCAAATATATTTTGAGATAATAATAATTAATCTTTGTATTTTATGTATCTTTGTTGTAAAATAACTATACTGGGATTTTAATGAGCAAGTAAGTTTTGGAGTTGATAAATTTTATGGATAACCTTTTAAGAATAGTATTACCGATGTTAGAAGGGTCACAGGTAACACTACAGATTTTCTTTATTACTTTGGTATTATCGGTGCCGTTAGGTATGCTATTTTCTTTAGCTAGATTATCATCAATAAAACCAATAAGATATTTGACAGAGGTATATATTTGGTTAATGCGTGGTACACCACTTATGTTACAATTATTGTTTGTCTACTTTGCATTGCCAATGATTGGAATTCGTTTGCCTGATATAGCAGCTGCATTATTAGCATTTTCTTTGAACTATGCAGCGTATTTTGCTGAAATTTTTAGAGCGGGAATTCAATCTGTCGATAAGGGTCAATATGAAGCTGCTAAAGCTTTAGGTATGAATTATCCACAAATGATGAGACATGTTATTTTGCCACAGGTAATACGCATAGTATTGCCACCTGTAAGTAATGAAACTATAAATTTAGTGAAAGATACTTCACTTATTTATATCTTGGCTATGAATGATTTACTAAGAGTAGCTCGTTCTATAGTACAAAGAGAATTTGATATGACACCGTTTTTAGTAGCAGCTATTTTTTATTTATTTATGACATTTATATTAACATGGGGCTTCAAAAAATTAGAAGCGAAATATAATATTAGTACGAGGTAAAATACGTAATGAGAAAAAGTTTATATATTTTTTCCTTAGTATGTCTTTTTACTTTGCTTTGTATGCAAAGTATGGTTTTTGCAGCTAGCGAAACGGCTACAATAAAGAATTTAAGAATTAGTAATAATAGCGATAAAGTTCGTATTGTAGTTGACGCTGATAAAGAAGTAGATTATCAATCATTTGCATTATCTTCACCTGATAGAGTAGTTATAGATTTAAATGATGCTGCTTTGGCTAAGAATATAGAAAAAGAAGTAGATATCAATAGTAAATATGCTAGCAAAGTAAGAGTTGCACAATTTAAAGATAATGTAGTAAGAGTTGTTGTAGAAACTGATGTAAAAAAATCTGGTTATGATATTTTTGGTATTGTAGGCGGAGAAACACCTTATAGAGTAGCAATGGATTTTGGTAACATTAGTTATGCTGCAATAGGCTCTACTACAGGAAGCTCTACGAGTAGCAGTAGTAATGATACTAGCTATAGAGTTAATGAAGATTTTGATATTGATAAAAATGCAAAATCCGTGTTAAAAGGTAAGAGAATTACTATTGACCCAGGTCATGGTGGCAGTGATTCTGGAGCAATTGGACCAACTGGAGTACGTGAAAAAGACCCAACTTTACGTATTGGCTTAAATCTAGCAGAAATGTTAAAACAATCCGGAGCAAAAGTATATATAACAAGAAAAACAGATACAGATGTTGCTCCACAGCCTGCAACTGATGTGGAAGAATTGCAAGCGCGTGTAGATGTAGGAAATAAAACAAATTCAGATATATTTGTAAGTATACATTTAGATTCCTTCACATCGCCATCAGCTCAAGGTACTACAGGTTATTATTATGTAAATGGTAGTAGCAATAGTGAACGACTTGCTAGATATATAAAAGAGGGCGTTATTGAGCAAATAGGCACATATGATAGAGGTACAAAAACAAGTAATTTCTATGTGGTAAAACATACCCAGATGCCAGCTACATTATTAGAAGTTGCCTTTGTTTCTAACCCAAAAGAAGAAGCCATTTTAAAATCAGATGATGGTGTAAAAAAATCAGCTAAAGGTATTTTTAATGGTATTGTAAGATATTTTAGCGAATTATAAGAAGGAAGCCTTTTCTTAGATATATTGAGAAAAGGCTTGTTTTATTTTAGAAAATATAAAATAAATTTCAAGAATAGAGCAGAAAAATCATATCCTATAACAAAAATGAAATAAAACATTCTTATTGTAAAAATATTATAAAATATTTTGAATTTAACTTGACAAATTTACAATAAAAGGTTATTGTATAAGTCATAGAGATAAATATATTATTTTGTTGTATACAAAAAGTGAATTTATTCACAAATATTATTTTTTATTTCGTTTTATTTGGGGTATATTTTAGGGGTATTGTGAAGAATTTCACAAATAATGATTAGAATTTTGGGGGAGATTTAATAATGCCTAGAAAAAATCAGGGAACAAGACCACATGTTGTTATTCTTGGAGCAGGTTTTGGTGGAATTAAAGCTGCAAAATTATTAGCAGACAAAGATGTAGATGTTACTATTGTTGATAAACATAACTATCATTTATTCCAACCGCTATTATATCAAGTATCTACATCTATTTTATCTGAAGATGAAATTTCTTATCCAATTCGTGCATTTTTCCAGAAAAATGAAAACATCGATTTCTTTATGGCAGAAGCTACAGGATTTGATCCTGCAAATAAAATTGTAAAAACTAGTCATGGGGATATCAGCTATGATTATTTAATTATTGCTACAGGTGCTACTACAAATTATTTTGGTATGAAATCTGTAGAAGAACATTCTTATCCAATGAAAACTTTACGCGAAAGCACATTACTTCGCAATCATCTTATTCGTACATTTGAACGTGCTTCTCGTGTAGAAAATGATAAAGATTTGAAAAAAGCACTTATGACAATCATGATTGTTGGTGGCGGCCCTACTGGCGTTGAAGAAGCAGGTGCTATTTCTGAACTTGTATATAAATGCATGAAAAAAGATTATCATAATCTTAATATGAATGATGTTGATATTAAATTAATCGAAGCTACTGATAAACTTTTACCAATGATGCCAGAAGCTCTTCGCAATAATACAGTAGATGTATTAAGAGGTAAAAAAGTAGATGTTCGTTTAAATACTCAAGTTAGAGATTATGATGGCGAATATATCACATTAAAATGTGGTGAAAAAGAAGAAAAAATTAGAACTCGTACTGTAATTTGGGCAGCAGGCGTTAAAGCTCAGCCAGTTGTAGCAACTCTTGGTGCTGAAGTTGACCGTGCAGGTCGTGTAATTGTAGAAAAAACAACACAGGTAAAAGGCTTCCCAGATATTTATGCTATTGGTGATAGCGCTCATTTTGAACAAGATGGTCGTCCACTTCCAACAATTGCACCAGCTGCATATGAAGCTGCAGAAACTACAGTAAAAAATATTATGCACGCTATTAAAGGTGAAGAACAAGAAACTTTTGTTTACAAAGATTTAGGTAGCATGGCAACAATCGGTGCAGGCGACGCTGTAATGTTCAAAGGCGTTATGAAATCTAAAGGTTTATTTGCATGGATTGCTTGGATGGCAGTACATGTATTGAGACTTGCTGGTCCATTAACAAACTGTACAGTTATCTTTAAATGGGTTATGAACTACTTCTTCGGTGTTCGTATGGCTCGTATTGTAAGAGATTAATATATATTAAAAAATACTTCTAATTAGATAATTATCTAGTTAGAAGTATTTTTATTTATTTATAATATATTTAATAAACATAGATATACAAATTTATGATTAATTATACTTATAATTGATATATAATAAACTATAATCTTGCAAATTTATAATTTTATGATATATTAAATTTATATAAATATAGTATAACTTTTAATAAGGGGTGATTAATGTTGAAAGTTTAATAATTAATTTAATAAGAATTTTTTGATTTTACGGAGGATAAAATGAAAATAAGAATAGTGTATTTGTTAGGTATTATATTTTTATTATGTCTATTTACAGGATGTATGTCTGAAAAAGATGAAGTATCAGTTATACCATCAATTTCATTTGCTCCATTAGAGAATGAAGAAAAAAATATAATACTGGATGTATATTGGGATTCTACATATTCAATGAAAGGTTATACTACTATTAGTCAAGATAATGCATATCGATCTTTACCAGATGATTTAGATGATATTGGAAATTCAATGGGAAGTATAAAATTTTATAGTTTTGGACAGAATATAAAACCATTAGAGGGCAGAGAACATAGAAAATTTGCGGATGGTGCAAATTATGATGAAACGATTACAGCTATTTATAATGTTGTAGAAAATGCTGATACAAATCATTTATCAATTATTATTACTGATTTATTTGAAAGTGATTCTGATTGGAGTAATGTGACTAAACAATTAAAAGAAAAATATTTTTCCCAGCATTTATCTGTTGCTATTATTGGAATAAAAAACCCCTTTAAAGGTGAAATCTTTGATGTAGGATTAAATGCTGCTAAGTTTGATTATGATAGTGGTAATGATCCAGCTAAATATCGTCCATTTTATATGTTTATTTTAGGTCAAGATAGCGAAGTTAAGAAATTTATACAACTTTGGAAAAATCGATATGCAAAAACAAATGAAGTGCAATATCTAGTTTTTTCAGAAAATTTGATGGATAAAGTAGCAGATCTTTCAAATATGGAAATAAAGGATAGTAATAATATTTTTTCTGATGAGCAATTATCTTTGCCAAATCAAACTTTAAAAGAATATGATATTGATTCTTTAGATGAAAAATCATCTTTAACAGCAAGTTTTAATTATTCTTCAGCTACTGATGGTTGTAATTTAGATATGAATAAACTTAGTCCAGATATAAAAGTATGGGTGTTAAAAGATGGACAATGGCAAGAAAGTGAGCAATCTGGAGACATAAAATGTACATTTAGATCAGATGAATCTCAAGAAGGCAATTATTTAGTTTCTGTTAATTTCACGGGAGAAAAAACTTTAACACCAAATAGTATAAATTTAATTCATATAGCTATTAAACCAGAAGATACAGGTTTTATTTTGCCAGATTGGATAAGAGCATGGAATATGGATAGTAGTGCTGTAAATATGGGACAATTTGATGGTTCAAAAACGGTTAACTTTTTACACATTGCGGAGTCTCTTAAAGACTCAGTATTATCTACAGCTCAGCCATCTTTAGTTAATATGAATTTAGTAATACAAACAAAGTGATATAAAATAAATAAATTTGTAAGGATGTGTTTTTATGAACAGAAATACAAAGACAATTGTATCTATAGCTAGTATTATAATAATTTTCTTTGTTATTAGTTTGATAGTTTATTTTATTGGTTCACCAATAGCTAAATCTGTAATTTTAAAAGCTGGTGGAATAAATTATTCTGAATGGATAAAACATTATAGCGGGTTAGTACGGGTTATGGGCATATTATCATGTTTATTAACTTTATTATGGTATATTTTAACGCGATTTGTAATAAAAATTGTTTATCCAACAATTGTTGGCCGTCGTAGCCTTTGGTGTTTGATTGGTATTATTAATATATTTTTATGCATTATTGTACCATTTATTTATTCAATAATAGATTCAAAATCACCAATGAGTTTTGCGATTTGTTTATTATTTATTATATTTTTTGGGATTATTGGTTATTATGTGTGCAGTGTATTGTTTACTCCGGCAAATTATAAATATACTCCTATTGGAGCTATGAAAATACGCAAAATGAAAGGCGGAATAACAAAATGAGTTATTATTTTATATCTATTGGTGGTTCTGGTGCTAAAGTAATGGAATCATTGACACATTTATGTGTAGCAGGGATGTTTCCAACTGATGAAAATTTTTATGTAATGGCAATTGACCCAGATACAGGAAATGGTAATTTGGCAAGAAGTAGTGCAGCTATTCATTGTTATAATATATTTCAAAAATTAGAAGTAGGAAATGATATGCCTATTTTTAAAAATAAAGTAGAATTAGCTAGTCCTTTTGTTTGGAATCCTACAGAACATGATAAGTGTTTAGATGATGTCATGTCGTATCAAGCATATAAAGGTACGCCAATAGGCGATTTATATGAGGTTTTATATACTAAAAAAGAACGTTCTATTTTATTGAATGAAGGTTTTAGAGGACATCCATCAATTGGTGCAGCGGTAATGGCTAAAAAGGTATCAACTGATAGTGATGGAAATAATGAAGAACCATGGAAGCGTTTTGAAACACTTGTAAATCAAGATGCTAAGACAGGTTCCGTAGCAAAAATATTCTTAGCAGGTTCTGTCTTTGGCGGTACTGGAGCTGCTGGTATGCCGACAATAGCTAAATTATTGCAAAGAATGTTTAAGGATTTATATGAAGAGAAAAAAGTTCTCATAGGTGGCGCTTTAATATTACCGTATTTTTCTTTTTCACCGGATAAAAGTTGCATATCTTCAAATGAAATATATGCATCATCTGAAAATTTTTTGACTAGTACACAAGCAGCACTTAAATATTATGCAGCTAAAAATAAAGAAGAAAATATATATCATTCAATGTATTTTATTGGGGATAATGTATTAGCACCAGTACAAAAATTTAGTGTTGGGTCTTCAAGCCAAGAAAATGATGCTCATATAGTTGATTTTTATGGAGCATTGGCAGCTATTGATTTTTATCAAAGTAAACAATTAAAAAAATGTTCATATATCACTCATGCAGATGATAATATAATTCAATGGAGTGATTTCCCTGATATTATTGAAATAGATACAAACAGTAAAGATATTGTAGTAAATATTAAAGAACGTTTTGCTCAATTTACACGTTTTATATTTGCTTATGTTCATTTAATAAAACCTGTATTACGCGATTTATCGGCCGGTAAATTGAAAAAATATCAGTATCCTTGGTTTATTGATTATTTGGAAGGTACTAATGTTGATATGTTAGAAATAAAAAATTTTGAGGAATATGCAGAGTGCTTTATAAGTTGGGTAAAACAATTAGAAAAGGAAAATCGTGAAATTCATTTAATTAATCCAAGCGTGATAGTAGATGTTCAACCAGCAAAAATAAATCCATTTATGTTTGAAAGCTGTATAGATGATGAAAATGGAAATATAACAATAAATGAATTATGGTATCGTTTGACAGAAGGTACGTCTGAAAATCAGTATGCTAGTGGATTTGGACGATTTTTGCGTGCGCTTTATATTTGTTGTGAAAAAAGATAAGGAGATAAAAAAATGGCAAATCAATATTTTCCAATGTTACCAAAACTAAAAGAAAATTCTGCGGTTACACCAGATAAAACTAGCGTTTGGGAAGATAAAGAATATGATTTTTTAAATGCATTGATAAAAAGTATTGCGGTTAGCGGTTCGATAAAAGATATCGGAACAATAGATTCTATTCCAGATGTTTGGGCACGTCCGTTGTTATTTGAAATGGCTCTTTTTGATAAGGAAGGGACGGAGCAACAATTTGTAAAAGGTTTTCATGAAAGAATTGTTGGCGAATGGCGTAGTATTTTAGCTATGTTTGCATTAAATGATATAAAACATTTAAATTTACGAGTGGAAGAAGTTCGAATTGGACAAGGTAATGGCAATATAGAACGTATATTAAATATATTAAAACCACAAGAAAGAAATATAAGTGATGATACGAATTGGGATATTTTATATATTATTTTTTATAAAGATATACCAATTGGTCTTACTTCACCAATGACGTTAGTTGCATCAGCAGCTGATTATGTAAGTATGTTTAATGGTAACTTACCAAAACCATGGAGTAGTGATGGTTTATATTTAATGGACCCTATACCATATTTAACAAAAGAAGAAATATGTGCACTGTATGGTTGGTTAGATAAATTAGCAGATAATATAAATGCACATGTAAGAGATAATAGGGATAATGAAAGATTTTTAAATATATTAGATTGTATTAGAAAATTTGCTGATGATGCTAAGAAAGCATGTCAAAGTTATCAGATATCTAATATGAATAATTTCCAATATAAAAATAATATGTTAAAAATTCATGCTGGTATATTTAAATATCTTGATAGTGCAGTTAAAGCAAAAGAAGCTACAGCGAAAGATAGTGCAGTGCGTTTGATTGTTTCGGATTCAAGAAAACCAGAACAAGATATTTTACTTGTATCTACAAAGATGTTACATGATTTTGCAAATGAATATAATTTACCAACAACACAAATTATTGTTTGGCCAGGTATAACTGCAAATGATATAGACGACATAGATATATATGATAATGGAACATCTATTGGAAATATAAATTTAAATAATGCTAAGTATTGTAATCCAGAAATGTTTTTTACTGAATATATGGCAGTTATGGATCCAGGTGGAGATGCTCTAAAAGGTACTATTAAAATTCGTGGTGAAGAATTGTTAGCTAGTGAAGATTTAGGTGCTATATTACCAATTCGAAAAGAATTATTAGAATTTTTTACACCAGAAGATATTGCAGATCGTTTATCTATTGAAGATGATGGAAATAATTATTTAATACATTTTGCATTTCCTTTGTCTGGAGTATATGGTGAAGGTCATGATTTTGATTTTGTTAAAGCATATCCAAAGAAAGATTTAATTTATTTACAGACAAATATACCTGCAATAGAAATATGGCCAAATATTCGCAGAGAAAATTGGAATAGGTACTATTTGTATTATGAAAATAGTGAAGCATTGAACAATAAAAAGGATTTAGGAAAAGATTTCTTTTATGTAATGCCATGGAAATATAATAAAAATATCATTGAAGGTATAACAGAAAATTCTATTTCTAATCAATATACATTAAGGATGAATGGCTATCCTGAAGTATTATTATGTAGTGTAAATGCTTCTGTCCGCGGCAATGTTCGTACGCAAATGATTGAGACAGGTTTATTATTACTTGATAAACCTAAAATGGTAGAAGCTGATGATTTAAGTAATTGGAGAATAGGTATAGATTTTGGTACTTCTAGTACAATGATTTATTATCGCGATAATAATCAATTACCAAAACCATTAAATTTTAATTCGCATTTATTTCAAGTTACTAATAGTGGACCACTTAGAAATAATACTTTTCTTAGATTTATTCCGTCAACAACACTTGGAACAGATGGTTCATTTTTTAGTATTTTTCATTTGCTTAATACTAAAAAGGTACATGAAGAAATAAAACCATTACAAGATGGACATATATTTAGAATGAATGCTTTAGTTTTAGATTATATGATACGTAAAGAAAAAAATCATATTGATTATAATTTAAAATGGCAAGCAGATGATACTGGTAGATATAAAGCAACTGCTTATCTTGAGCAGATTTGTATGCAATCGACAGTAGAAGCTGCAATAGCTGGAGTGACTAAGTTAAGATGGAGTTTTTCTTATCCGACAGCTTTTTCAGATGAAGAAAGAGAGTCTTTTCGTAAAATGTGCATAAAAGCAATAGAATGTGCTTGTGAAGATACTGGTTTTAAACCTGATGTTGATGAATTAGATACAGAACTTGAAAGTGTAGCGACTGCATTGTATTTTAATAAACTGAATAATTCAGATACTAATTTTAGTGATGGTGCAATTTGTCTTGATATTGGTGCAGGTACAACAGATATTTCAATCATTAGTGGGCAGCCGGGTCATATTGTTTATCATACATCGATATTATTTGCAGGTCGTTATTTATTTAATTGCATAATGAGAAGTGGATATTATAAAGAAAAAATGGAAGTACTGAAAAAAAGCGAAACGTATGCAAATATATCAGATATAGATACGATGATGTTTGATAGTGATATGAAAGCAAATAGTGACCAGTATTTAATAGAATTAGCAAATATTACTGGTAAAGAAGATATTAAGAAAATGCTAGAACAAATTCAATTCGCTTTAGCTGGCATTTTATATTATGTAGGTAAAATTTTAAAATATTTAAGTGATAATAATATATATGTAGAAGGTCATGTACCTGATATATATATTGGTGGTAATGGCGCTAGAATTCTTTATTGGATAACAGGTGGCGGTTCATATGATAGGAAAAGCGTTCGTTTGAAAGTTTTGAAGAACATTATTTTAAGTGCTAGTGGTTTACAATCAGATGTAGATTTTAATATTTATTTGAGTGATAAACCTAAAATTGAAGTTGCTATGGGAATGTTAGAAGATAGACCAGTACAATCGATGTTTAATGAAGAAAAAATGTATCAAAAAATATTTGGAGAAACAGAAGATGAATATGTTTTAAATTCTGTTTTATCTGGTGCTGGTTTTAAAATAAGTGATACTGTAAAATCTGATAGAGATTTTGTATCAGCTAAAGATATTTCAGCAGGTATTGCAATTGATGATGTTAATGAATTAGATAATTTTGTTAAGACATTTAATGAAAATCGCAAAAGCATATGGCTAAATGGTATAAAAATAGACGATGTACAAAGAAATGAAATAAAAAAACGTATCAATAGTTATTATGTATCAGAAAAGGGTAAAAAAGTTAAAGAAATTCATGTTGAGCCAATATTTATTATAGGTTTGAAAAAATTAATGGAGATGTTAACTAGTGAACATAAATAAGATAATAAAAAAATGTTTATATAATTTATTTATGACATTAGTGCCATGGGCAATTCTTTCGAGAATTGCCTATGCTGCTAATGGCGAGATAGAAAGTGTAGATGATATAAACATTATCAATGAAAAAGTTAATAATGCACTTGATTTGGCTAGTAGGACACAACAAACAGCTGATAAAATTCTATTACAAGTAAATGATATATTAGGAATAAGTTTAGATTTATGGATATATATTTTATTAGGTATATGTCTGTTCATTATTTTAGGTATGATATTTTTATTAAATCAAAGAGCAAATGATAATAGAATTGTAAATGATAAAATTAGGCAATTGGAAGGAAAAATAGATAAATTAGAAAGATGTATAGAAACTTTTGAAAATGAAAAAAATAAGACAAAAACTATATCTGTAACAACTATAAATAAACCGACAAAAGAGATATTTGATTATAAGACAAATAATGAATTTTTGGGTAGAAATGATGCAAATGAAACTTTACAAAATCAGAATATGAATTTAGTTCAAAAAGAATTTGAACTAAAACAAAGTAAAAAAGAACAAGAAGACGAATTTAAAGAATTAAAAATGAAATATATGGATTTTGTAAATAAATATAATAATTTATATAGATTTTCTGGATATGAAGCAAAACAAAAACGTAAAACTTTTGAACAAGATTTTAATATAAGAACATTTACTTGCAATAATTATGAAAAACGTATAGATGAATTGTCTGATATAAGAGAATCATACAGTGAACCTACATTTAAAGATAGTGGTTCTGATGGTGTATATTGGGCAACATTTATGAAAGATAATATGTATGCTGTAGTACCTAGATTTAATATTACTTATGAAAATCAATTACATGAAATGGCTGGAATGAAAGAAGCATTTAACTCTGATTATAAAAATGAAGGCGCATATAAATATATTAAAGTAATAAAACCAGCCTTTTTTAGTTATTTAAATGGAAATTGGAAATTAGAAGAACAAGGAAAACTTGAATTACGTAAACAGTAAAAAGTGTATTATTGGATGAAGGGATTTTATATGAAAGAAAATAATGATGTTGAAAATTCTGTACAAGAAATATTAAAAGAGTTTTTAGTAAAAGATATAAATTTATTAAGTAGTAGAGATAGTTTATATAATCAACTTGATAATAAAGTTTCTGGAAAATATCGTAGAGATTTATCACTTATTCAAAAAGCTTTGCAAAATAACATCGGTGAATTATTTTTAAAAGCTAGTATAGAGGATACAGATAAAGCTAAAGATGAAGCTAAAAATAAAGCAAGAGAAATTTTACGTCAAAATAATATGCAAGAAAAACCTATTCAGAAAATAATTGATGCTTTTATTTATGCACTTGAATGGGATAAACCAAAAGAAAAAATAGAGATAAATCAGAAAGAAACTGCTAAATCTATAGAAAATGAGATTTCTCAAGCAAAAATAGAAACGGTTGAAACTGAAAAAAAACCTATTGAGAAAAAAGAACCTGTTGCAGAACATATTAAATTAGATGATGAAAAAGAGAGAATATCTGATTTGAATCAACAAGAACAAGAAAAAAATGAAGTATGGACTTGCTCTTGTGGAAAGGTAAATAATAAAAATTTTTGTAGTGTTTGTGGAAAAAAACGTCCAGCAAAATTAGAAAAAAGTGAAAAATGGATTTGTCCTTCTTGTGGGAGAACAAATGATAAAAATTTTTGTTTTTATTGTGGTGAACAACGACCAGATGATGGAAGCCAGGCAGAACCTAAATCATATATAAAAAATAATCAAGTTAGTAATGAAATACCAAATACACTTTCAAATTCGGAAAATATATCTAAAATAGAACAAATAAATCCGCCATTGCAAAATCAATCTAATAATACAAGTACTAAAAAATTTTTAGGAAGTACATTAAGTGGTGTTATTTTAGGTGTAATAGTTGTTGTATTTGTATTAATCGGTTTTTATGTAATAGGTGGTGATGATAAATCATCAAATAATGTATCATCAAATATTTCTAATAGTTTAACGACATCTAAAGATAAGAAAGAAGTTCCATCAGTAGATTCAGATTTATCATTAGGTGGATTAGAATTAGGTTATTCTATTGACCAAATGCATGAAATTTTAGGTAAAGAAACAAGTATTGATGAAAAAGGAATTTATAAATTTTATAATTATAGTGATATTCAAGTTGGTATAAAAGATGGAAAAATAGATGCGCTTGTATCGAATAGTTCTGCTGTAGCTACAAAACGTGGCATACATCAGGGTTCATCTTTAGAAGATGTTTTTAATAAATATGGTGATAATTATAATAAGATGGATTATGATGATTTAGTATTGTATGAATATACATTTGTTGCAAATAATGGTAAGAATGGTATACTTCGTTTTGCAATAAGTAAATCAAATAATCAAGTAAGTTATATTAGTGTTCGTATACCAGAAGAAGAAAATACGGATAAAAAACCAAGTGATACAAATTCAAATATATCGTCTACTGAGAGAAACTTCAATATGGCAAGTGCAAATGAAGCAGCACAAGTACTTAATAGTTATTATGCAGCAATTACTAGACATGATATGAGAGCAGCATATAATATCTTATCAGATGATATGCAAACACATATGGGAAGTTTAAATGATTATGCTGATGGATATAAAACAACATTATCGGATAGCATTTCTAATGTGCAAGTAACATCTAATAGTGGTGATGAAATAGCACTTTCATATATATTGACAGCACGTGATAGTTACAATGGTAATAGTATTAAAGAACAGACTTTTGCTTGTACAGCACTTTTAAGTAAAAAAACAGGTAGTTGGCATATTGTAGATATGTCTGCTAAAAAACAAGGCGAACGTATTATGTCTAGGTAATAATTAATTTTATTTTAATAATTTTATCCTTTAACAAAAAAGAAAGGAATTTATAGGTTCATGCGTAAAAAAATAATTATCACTGTTATAGTGATTATAATTATAATTTTAGGTATATTATTGAATGATAAAAATATTTTTAGCAATGTTGAAGAAAGTAAATCAGCGCAAGAAGAAATACCTATTGCTCAACAGAATTTAACTATTGATGAAAAAGTAGACAAAATAGTTGCTTCTATGTCTAAGACTGAAAAGATTGGGCAAATGGTGATGATAGGCATTCAAGGGACAAAAGTTGATGATAATAGTTTATATATGTTACATCAATTTCATATGGGTGGTGTTATTTTATTTGATAGAAATATGGAAAGTCCTGAGCAGGTAAAACAATTAACATCAGATTTACAATCTCAATCAAATGAAAAAGTTCCTTTATTCATAGGCATAGATGAAGAAGGTGGAGATGTAGTTCGTATGGCAGAAAAATTGACACCACCTCCATCACAAAAAGAAATTGGGGAGACAGGTGATATTGAACAAGCTAAAATATGGGCTATAAAAACAGCTAAATCATTAAAAGATATGGGAATTAATGTAAATTTTGCACCAGTTGCTGATGTAGGTTCTAATGATAAACGTTCATATAGTACAGATACAAATACAGTAATAGACTTTGTAAGAGCAGCGACTAAGGGCTATCAACAAGAAAATATTATATATAGTTTGAAACATTTTCCAGGCATAGGAAAGGGAAAGGTGGACTCTCATGTAGATAGTTCTAGTATTGATGTTACAAAAGAAATTTTAATGGCAGAAGATATTATTCCATTTAAAACAATTATTAATGAAAATAAGCCAGAAGATTATTTTATTTTAGTGTCGCATTTAAAATATCCTGCTCTTGATGAAGAATATCCAGCTAGTTTATCTTCAAAAATTATGATTGATTTATTACGTAATGAACTTGGATATAAAGGTATAATCATTACTGACGATATGGAAATGGGAGCAGTAGCAAATCATAATGATTTTAGAACGATAGGAGTAAATGCCGTAAAAGCTGGTGCGGATATTGTACTTGTATGTCATGAATATGAGCATGAACAAGAAGTTTATCTTGGTCTATTAGATGCTGTAAATAATGGAGAAATTAGTCAACAGCGTATTGATGAATCTGTAAAACGAATTGTTAAAGCAAAATTATTACACTTATATCAATAATATATTTTAAAGAAAGGTGGTATATTTATGTCAAGTAGATTTTGTCCAAATTGTGGAAATTCATTAGAAGCAAATGTAAGATTTTGTGGAAATTGTGGAGCAAAGATAGAAGACGAGTTAAATAGTGTTACTACTAATCAAAATGAAATTGTAGATATAAAATCTACCGACAATACAATAATAGCTGCAAGAGCAGAAGATGAACAATTAACTTCTGATAGTAATAATATAAATAGGCAAAATATGACTGTACAGGTAATACGACAGAGTATTTTTAGTAGTAAGGGACGTATTAATCGGTTACCATATTTTTTATATTCTTTAGGGGTAGGTGTAGTTTGTTTTTTTGCTGTGGGAATATGTTTTACAGGTATATTAGCTATAATTGGAATACCTTTAATAATGGCTTGTTGTGTTGCTAACATAATGTTAATAATACAGCGTTGTCATGATTTAAATAAATCAGGATGGTTTTATTTGGTATTAGTTATTCCTGTCATTGGTATAATATTTGCGTTATATTTGCTTTTTGCTAAAGGAACAGAAGGACCAAATCAATATGGACCAGATCCATTACAATATTAAAATTATAAGGAGTATGATTTCATGTTTAAAATATTAAAATCTATAATAATGACAGTAATGTTTTTATTTATATGTATGGCAACAAGTTTTGCATCTATCCCACGTAATGATATGGTTATAGGTGGTATTACAATAGGAAGTTCTTTAGATTATGTAGAGCAGGTATATGGTTTACCAAATGAATTATATTATGGTGATGGAGATTGGCTAACAGGACAATCATTAACGTATAAATATATTAATGGAAATAATTTATTTAAAGTTGTTGCTGGAACAAAAGGTAATAGTAATAGAAGGGTATATAGTATTGTTTGTCGAGAAAAAGGTTTATATACTCCAAGTGGATTATCAGTTGGAATGAATTTTAATGAAGTAAAGAAAATCTATGGAAATGGAACTATTTTAAAGAAAAATATGGTAATATCACCAATAGATAACTGCAGATATTATGAATATAATAGTGGTTCTAATGTTATGCAGTTTACTGTAGATTCAAATAATATTATAAAACAAATAGCTATTGTTAGTGGAGTATAAGAGTTGTTAAATTAATATAGATATAATTTATAAAAATATACCCTAAAAGTTATAATTTAAATTAACTTTTAGGGTGTATTTTTGTTGTTAAATAGGTATGATAAAATTCACAGTTTAAATAAAGTTTGTTAAAAATTTTTAAAGAAAAGGACCTCTGTACTACAGTATAAATAGTTTGGCAATCATATAAAGTATAGAAGCTTCGTATCAATGTATGGCATATAAGTGTAGCAGAATTTATGGGATATTTGAAAAGTAAAAGTGATTTGATGCTTATTTTATAGGTATGCAAATTTAAAATATAATTAGGGAATAGATATTTTGATTTAGAGAATATTGTGTAGATACAGTAGGAAAATATGAAAATGAGATAAACGAATATATAAAAATAATTAAAAGAAGACATAATGATAGATTAAATAAGTTTAAAATAATATATAGACTCATTTATAGATAGCAAAAGATACTAAGGCAAAAATATACTTGTCAGATTATTCAGGTATATCTTTTAAGAGGCGATTATAAGAGAAAAATCTTTATAGGGTTAAGCAAACCACCAGTTTAACTGGTGGTTTTGATTTTAGTTAGTAAATTTTACAATAAAAGTAATTTTACCTTTATTATAACTGACTTTTATAGTGCCTTTTAATAATTTTACAAGTTCTTCTGCAATGGAAAGTCCAATACCATAACCTGCTTTTTCACTGCTATGAGAAGTATCTTCACGGTAAAATCTTTCAAAAAAACGCGAGTAATCAATATTTTTGCCATCAATATAATCATTGGTTACAGATAAAGTTACTGTTTTTTTGGATTGAGATAATTTTACTTCGACAAGACCGTTATCATCGCAGTATTTTACTGCATTATCGATAAGAATATTTACTAATTCATATAGATATTTATATTCAGATAAAATAGAGACATCAGGTTTAACTTGATATTTTAAAGATTTTTCTTGGTCTGTAGCCATTTGTTGAAAAGATTTAGCCACTTCAATAGTTATTTCAGAAAAATTAGTAGAAGTAAAACAAAGATTTTCTGTAGAGTATTCACTCATTTTGGATAAGGTGATTAATTCATTAATCAATTTAGATAAGCGTTGTATCTGTTTTAAAATATTTTCTGTCCATTGATTTTTGCCGTTAATTAACTCAATGGCTTCAGTATTGGCTGAAATTATCGCTATAGGCGTTTTTAATTCATGACCAGCATTAGTGATAAATCTTTTTTGATTTTCCATATTGCGAATGAATGGTTTTATCGCGAGTTTACTCAAAATTGCTAAGATGATGATATAGAGAATAATACACACTAGACCTAATTCAATAGAATCTTGGATAAAGTCTTGGATTATAGCCATATCACGAGTACAGTCCATAATGACAATTAAGGTATCATTATTTGGCAATTTTGTAATTTGATAAGCATAGCTAGCACGGTCTTTTTTGAAAATACCATTACTTTTATCTTTTTGTACAGCCATTTGTGCATATTGAATGGCTTCTGTTTCTGTAAAAGCAGCGATATTTTTTATATTTATTTCTTTTATATAATTTTGCTCATCTACAAGAACGCTAAAATAGCGGAGTTGGTAAGGGAAATCAGGTGTATCGCCTGTCCAATCCGTTTCACTAAACCATGTAGTATTTGGTGGTAATTTATGTTCAGAAATTCTTCCATTATTTTGGGAAATATAGATAAGAAATGAATCAATCTGAGCATTTATTCTGATATAAGCTACACTTGTGACAAGACTTAAGGCACCAATAACAATAATTGTTACTGTAGCGGTAGAGATTAAGATGAATTTTCGGCGAAGTTTTTTTATTACATTCATGATAGATACACTCTTTAATTATTTATTTTTGGGTAAGTAAAAAATCTTGTCCTTTTTGCCCGAGAATTTGAATATCGGCATTGATGGCTTCTAATTTTTCGCGTAAATAAGAGATATATATCCATACTATATTTTCATCAGCATCTATTTCATCAGCCCATATTGCAGAAAATATGTGATTAGTGGATAATGATTTATCCATATTAGTCATGAAAAGCTTCATTAATTTAGTTTCTTTGTGATTTAAACTTATGGAGTTTTTGCAAGACAAATTTTGTTCTTCAATATTTAAATGAACAGAGCCAACAGATAGAGTCAGTGGTGAAAATTGCGTATTTCTGCGAGTTAAAGAGCGTATACGAGCTAATAATTCGCCAACAGAAAAAGGCTTCATTAGATAATCATCAGCACCAGCATCAAGTCCTGTAATGCGGTCATCTATTTCTGATTTAGCTGTTAGCATAATCACGGGTGAAAGATTTCCTTTTTGGCGGATTATTTTTAATGCTTCAATTCCGCTCATTTTAGGCATCATAATATCGAAGATTAAGCAATCATATACATTTTCTAAGGCTTTTTCCATAGCGGCTTGACCATCATAAACGCTATCTACATCATAGCCTGAATGTTGTAAAATTGCAGTCAAAGCACTAGACATATCTTTTTCGTCTTCAGCTAATAGTATTTTCATAAAGATACTCCTTATTTTTTATAATGTAGTTAATTTTCAGCGTTGATTAAATTTCTAATAGTTTGCATGGAAACATCACAAGCTGCTAATTCATCAGCGCAACGTTTTAATTCTTTTACGATTAATTCTGGATTTTTGATGTCATGTTTATATTTCATTTGATGTTCTAGACTAGCCCAGCTATCCATAGCAATGGTGCGAACTTGAATTTCAGCAAAAAATTTACCAGGGTTATTGCCTAGAATATCTTCATAGGGAGCAGTGATTTCAACTATTAAATGATAACTTCTATAACCATTTGGTTTTACATTTTTTATATAATCTTTTTCTTTGATTATTTTTAAATTAGGGAGAGATTTTAAATAATCAATGTTTTTGTAGATATCATCAATAAAGCGACAGATGATACGAATACCGATGGCATCTTGAATATCATGTAGAGCAGAATAAGTTGTCTGCGGTAGATTTTTGCGAGTGCATTTTTCAAGCATGCTATCTTTATCTTTTACACGATAAATCAAGTGTTCATAGGCCTTTTCGCCACTTTTTTGCACTTCCATATCATTATAAGTTTTTATCTGTGAAATTATATTATCTAAAATTATATTGAGAGTTGGTTCATATTTTCCGTAAATATTAAAGTGGGTCATGACTATCACCTGCTTTGGATTTATCAATTTGATTATTTAGAGAAAATGCTCCCTAAATAGAAAGCAAAATATTTGCTTTGCTATAAGGGAGCATTTCTAAATAAATATTTTGTTCCGTTGTAAATTAACTATTGAAACTTATTTTAAAGCTTCAGCTAATTTAGCATTTGTTTCACGTGCGGAGCCAACACTTGCGTCGAACATAGCTTGTTCTTTTTCGTTGAGGTCAAGAACAGTAATTTCTTTGATACCGCCTTTACCAAGAACAGCAGGAACACCAGCGCAAACGTCATGTTCGCCATATTCGCCATCGAGGTAGCAAATGCTGGAGATTGTAAGACCGCTGTCTTTAGCGATTGCTTCTGCCATAGTAGCAGCAGTTGTACCAGGAGCGTACCAAGCGGAAGTACCGAGTAAGCTTGTTAAAGTACCGCCACCTACTTGAGTAGCATGTTCGATTTCAGCAAGTTTTTCTTCAGAAAGGAGTTCAGTAACAGGTCTGCCTTTATAAGATGCAAAACGAGTAAGAGGAACCATAAGGTCACCATGAGCACCGATTACCATAGCGTTGATATCACGAACTGGGCAACCAATAGCTTGAGCTAAATAGTATTCAAAACGGCTACCATCTAAGAGACCGCTCATACCGATTACACGGTTACGTGGAAGACCACTGTCTTTAAGTGCAAGGTAAGTAAGAGTATCTACAGGGTTGGAAACGATGATGAATACTGCTTCTGGAGAATGTTTTAAAGCCTGGTCCATAACACCTTTAACGATTTTGGAGTTAACACCGATAAGGTCTGTACGGCTCATACCAGGTTTACGAGGAATACCGGAAGTAATAACTACAACGTCGGAGTTTTCTGTTGCTTTGTAAGCTTCGTCAGCTTTAGCAGCATCATCCATAGGTGCAGTTACACCGATGATTTTAGTGTCGATGTGCATCATCTGTGCAGTCTGCATCATATCCATAGCTTTACCTTCGGATACGCCAGGTTTAACATCGAGAAGTACAACTTCTGTTGCAAAATTTTTGAGTGCGAGTACGTTAGCGCAAGTAGCACCTACGTTACCTGCTCCGATAACTGAAATTTTCATAATATGAACATCTCCCTATAATGTGAAAATCTATTCATCTTTAGTTTAACTAGATAAAGTTAAAATGTCAATAAAAATAGGATAAATATTTGCAATTCTATAATAAATTATTACTATTTATACTACTTATTATTTATAGTAATATATAGTTTATTTAGAAGTTATAATTTATTTGAACTTATAAATTAAAGGCTCTAAGTAAAAAACCTAGAGCCTTTACCTTAGAATTTATTAAACTGTATAGTAATTTACAAGTTTAGCATCAAAAATACCATCTAAATTTATAATTTGTTGCATAACTGTATCAGGAATTTCGTTATCAATAGTTAAAACCATCATACTAGTACCAGCAATTTTTGTTTTACCAACTTGCATACCAGAAATATTAATGTTGGCATATCCTAAAAGTGAACCGATAGTACCGATAACACCAGGACGGTTGATATGTGGACAAATGAGGATGCGAGCATGAGGGTCAACGTCAACACGATAAGAATTAATGCTGACAATACGACCTTCTTCACCAAATAATGTACCCTGGATAGTTTCTGTTTTACCAGAAGATGTGATAGAAATTGTGATTAAGTTAGCGAAGTTTTCTACAGCTTTATCTTTTATTTCTGTGATTTTGATATTGCGTTCTTTAGCAAGGCTTGGAGCATTTACGTAGTTTACATTGCTTTCTAAGATAGGATTTAACATACCTTTGATAGCGGCAATAGTAATCATTTTTGTATCAACATCAGCAATTTCACCATTATATTTAATAGTTACTTCGCTGATAGGACCATCAGCTAAAGAGCAAGCTGTGCAACCAAGACGTTCTGCTAAATCTAGATAAGGTTTGATGAATTTCATAGTTTGAGGAGAAACTGGAGCCATATTAACAGCTGTAGATACCGGTTCACCATTTAATGCAGCTACAATTCCTTGTGCTACATCTACAGAAACACCTACTTGAGCTTCTACTGTGGAAGCACCTAAATGAGGTGTTAAAGTTACGCCAGGAAGACCAATTAATGGATGATTTGGATCGATAGGTTCACTTTCAAATACGTCTATTGCAGCGCCAGCAACATGACCAGATTTAACAGCATCAGCTAAATCTTGTTCGTTGATGATACCACCACGAGCGCAGTTTATTAAGCGAACACCATTTTTCATTTTAGCGATATTATCTTTATTGAGCATGCCTTTTGTTTTTGGAGTGAGTGGCATATGTACTGTGATAAAATCGGATTGTTTAATTAATTCATCAAGAGAAACAACTTTAATGCCTAAAGAATGAGCACGTTCTTCATTGACATATGGATCATAGCCAATAACATTCATATCGAAAGCCAATGCGCGAGTAGCTACACCACTACCAATACGACCAAGACCGATTACGCCAAGTGTTTTACCGCGAAGTTCTACACCTGTATATTTTTTACGGTTCCATTCGCCGTGTTGCATTGTTTCATTAGCGACAGCAATATTTCTTGCCATAGCCATCATCATGCCCATTGTGTGTTCTGTGGCAGCAATTGTGTTTCCACCAGGAGAATTTATTACCATAATACCATGTGCAGTAGCGGCGTTAATGTCAATATTATCAGTACCAACACCTGCACGACCAACGATTTTTAATTTTTTAGCACGTTCAATAACTTCTTTTGTTACTTTAGAAGCACTGCGTACGATTAGACCATCAAAATCAGGAATAATTTCTAAAAGTTCTTCAGCTGGTAATTTGTCTTTGATTACTGTTTCAAAGCCAGCTTTTTGCAAAATTTCGATGCCCTTAGGGGAAACACCATCTGCTACTAATATTTTCATATATTTCTCTCTCCTTGATAAAAGTAGAACTAAAAAATACAATTGTGTAATAATATTGTATATCTAAATATTCTATTGTGTTCAATTGAAATCGTCAAGTATAATTTTTTTAATATAAATTTAATACTATATAATTATATTTTGTTATACAATAAATATGTAAATATATATAATGATAATAAATATATATTAATTTTTTAAAGAAAGGATAATAGAACGTATGTCCCTAAAAAAAATGAAAGATATATGTATGGTCTTATCTATATGTATGAACATTGGTATGCCAGCTTGTTTGGCAGCTGATTTATCTATTGATGAAGCTGTAGATATGGCATTAGCTAAAAATAATGATGTAAAGATTGCTAATGAAGAAAAAATGGCAGCACAAGCAAATTATGAAGCTACAAAAGGAGCAAATGGTGTAAGTATTTCTTTAGGAAGTAGTCTATCAGCTAGAGATAGTGCAGATACAACTTTTGAGCGAGGCAATAGTAATAGTATCTCAGCAACATTGCCTCTTTACACAGGAAATAAAAATGAGCTAAATATTGATAGTAAAAAATTGGAATTATTAAAGTCTGAATTGAATTTAGAACGCACAGAAGAAACTATTAAATATAATACAATAAAAGCTTATTTTGATATATTAGAAGCAAAGCAAAATGTAAATATTGAACAAGAGTCTGTAAATAATTATGAAAGTCATTTGACAGATGTAAGAAATCTCTATGCAGCAGGCAGTATACCAAAATCAGATGTACTTCGTTCAGAAGTTGCCTTATCAAATGCGCAACAATCCTTGATTATAGCACAAAATGATTATGAAATAAATTTAAGTACATTCCGTAATATCATAAAAATTGATCGAAATGAACCTATTAATTTAACTGATGATTTTGTATATCAAATAGTTAGAATGTCTTTACCTGAATGTTTAGATTATGCTATGGCTTATCGTAAAGATAGAATAGCAAGTCAGATAGATGTAGAAATTGCTAAAAATAATATTGATGTGGCTAAAGCTGGATATTTGCCAACAGTGAATTTATCTGTAAGCACAAGTTGGGATAAACAGGCATTACCTAGTGGCAATGACCATGATTATCAAGCTGGTGTATCTGCCAATTGGAATATTTTCGATAATAATGTAACAAAATCAAATGTAAAATCAGCAGAAGCTAGTTATAATAAGGCAGAATATGAATTATCAGATACAGAAGATACTATTGATTTAGAAGTAAGACAAGCTTATTTAAATATGAGAGAAGCTGAAAGACGTTTTAATTCTACAGCAATGGCAGTAAAACAAGCGGAAGAAGATTATTTCATCGCTACTGAAAAATATAAAGTTGGTGCAGGTATAATCTTAGATGTAATTGATGCAGAATTAGCACTCTCACAAGCTAGATTAAACTATGCAAGTGCTCAATATGATTATGCTAGATATAAAGCTAATCTAGAATATGTTATTGGAACACCAAAGGGAGAAACAATAGATGGATAAAGTGAAGTTAAAAAAATGGGCAAAAATAATATTGGTATTGGTAGTTGTAATAATAGCTATTGTTACTAGTTATAAATATTATGCACAAAAACAAGAAGAAGCGAAAAAACCAGTAGTAAATACAGCTCAAGTTCAATATATGAGCATGAAATCAATTGTTTCAGCTACAGGAACAATAAAGCCAGTAGAGTCAGTAGAAGTAAGCTCTAAAATTACAGCTCGTGTAAAACAAGTATTAGTAAAAGAAAATGATACTGTAACTCAAGGTCAAACTGTAGCTTTATTAGACGGAAAAGATTATGAAACTCAAAAAGAACAAGCAGAATTTACTTTACAAAATGCAAAGACAATTTATGACAGAACTAATTATTTATATAATATAGGAGCAAAATCTAAAGAGGATTTAGATAATGCTCAATACAATTACGATACAGCACAAAGTAAATTAGAAGAAGCAGAGTCAAATCTATCCGAAACAGTAATAGTATCACCTATGGATGGGGTAGTAATTGGTGAACCTGTTACAGATGGTACTATGGCGGTACAGGGAAATAGCAATCCTACTGTAATTATGCGTATTGCTGATTTATCAAGAAAGCAGATTTTTGCTAAAGTAGATGAAACAGATATCGGCAGTGTAAGAGTAGGGCAAAAAGCTACTTTTACCGTAGATGCTTATAATGGTAAGACTTTTACAGCTACTGTATCTAAAATTTCACAAACGGATATGGATAATAGCTGGAATATAAGCAATTCATCAAGCAGTAGTTCATCTTCATCAGCAGCAGTAATTTATTATAGTGTAACTTTAGATGTAGATGATCCAGAAGGTTTATTGATGCCTTCAATGACTGCTCGTGTAGAAATTGAAACTGCAAATAAAGATAGTGCTTTAGCTGTACCACTTTCAGCTTTAAAAACTGATAAAAATGGAACATATGTAATTGTTATCAAAGATGATGGCACAACAGAAAATCGCTATGTAGAAACAGGTATATATGGTGATGAATTTGTAGAAATTATAAATGGTTTATCTGAAAATGAAAAAGTAGATGTTACCATGGTTAAAAAAGCAACTACTACAACTTCTACTAGACCAGGACCACCAATTCACTAAGAAAGGAAAATAGTGATATGAATGAAACAAGAGAAATTACTATTGAACTTTCAGGCATAAAAAAGCTTTATCAAGTGGGAACACAAGAAGTAGCAGCTTTAAATGGTATAGATTTAAAAATCTATAAAGGTGAATTTGCAGCACTTATGGGGCCATCAGGTTCAGGAAAATCTACTTTAATGAATATATTAGGTTGTTTAGATAGACCGACTTGTGGCTCTTATAAATTAGATGGTAGAGAAATTGCTCATTTAAGTGATGATGAGCTTGCTAAGACTCGCAATAAAAAAATAGGTTTCGTCTTCCAGAATTTTAATTTATTATCAAAGATAACTGCGTTAGATAATGTAGCATTGCCTTTAGTTTATGCTGGAGTAGGCATGAAAGAAAGATTGGAAAGAGCACATCATTATTTAAAAGCTGTTGGCTTAGATGATAGGGCAGACCATAAACCAAATGAATTATCAGGTGGGCAAAGACAGCGTGTAGCAATTGCTAGAGCTTTAGTCAATGACCCAAGTATTATTATGGCAGACGAACCTACTGGTAACTTAGATACAAAATCAACAAAGGAAATCATGGAGATTTTTATCAAATTACATGAAGAAGGAAAAACCATGATTTTAGTAACACATGAACCAGATATTGCGGCATGTGCTTCACGTCAATTATTAGTAGTTGATGGAAAAATAACAAAAGATGCAGGCAAGGGGGTAGTAATGGATGTTATTTAAAGAAACTGTGCAAATGGCTATATCGGCTTTATGGGCAAATAAAATGCGTTCATTACTGACTATGCTTGGAATTATAATTGGTGTAGGTGCCGTTATAGCAATGGTTTCTATTGGTATGGGGGTACGAAAACAGGTAGAAGATTCAATTGCTAGCTTGGGTAGCAATATGTTGATTATCAATGCTAGTGCGACAAAAAATGCGGCTGGTGTTCGCCAAGCGGCTGGTTCAAATGTGCGTTTGAAATTAGATGATGCAGAAGCTATAAAAAAGAAAATAAAAGATGTAGAATATGTATCACCACAAGCACAGAAGAAATATCAAATAGTAAATGGTAATCAAAACTGGAATACAGATGTTGTAGGTGTAATACCAGATTATATGTATATTCGTTCTTTAAGTATTGCAAATGGTACTTTTATTACAGAAAAAGATGTAGAAACAAGAGCTCGTGTAGCTGTTATTGGAACGACTGTAGCAAGTAATTTATTTGGTGAAGAAAATCCAGTGGGTAAAAATATTCGTATAAATAATGACCCATTTAAAGTAGTAGGGATTTTAGAAAGCAAAGGTCAATCTAGTGTGGGTCAAGACCAAGATGATATCGTAATAGTACCTTTGACTACTGCTATGACGCGTATAATGGCTATAGATTATGTACAGCAAATAAGTGTTCAGGTAACATCAGCAGATAAGATGGATTCTGTACAAGCTGAAATTGAAAATTTAATGCGACAACGCCATAAAATTACAGGAGATAAAGAGGATGATTTTACTGTAAGAAATTTGACTAGTATTATGGAAACTATGACTAGTACAAGTACAATGCTTACAATTTTATTAGGAAGTGTAGCAGGTATTTCTTTGCTCGTTGGCGGTATTGGTATTATGAATATAATGATGGTATCAGTAACTGAAAGAACGAGAGAAATTGGCATTCGTAAGGCATTAGGTGCAACGTATAATAATATTATGTTCCAATTTTTGATTGAAGCTGTATTTGTAGGGATTATAGGTGGTTTAATTGGTGTAGGTGTTGGCGTTGGTTTAGCTACAGCGATAGCTCAATTTGGCGGATTTACAACAGTTATCACTATAGAACCAATTATTATATCTTTTATGTTCTCTGTAGGCATAAGCTTATTCTTTGGTATTTATCCAGCGAGAAAAGCTGCCAAATTAGACCCTATTGAAGCACTTCGTTATGAATAAGTTCATAGATAATTTAAATAAAGGCGAATAGCAATATATTCGTCTTTATTTTTGTAAAAAATTTTTTTATGAAAGGTATTTTTTAGTATTGTAGCGAATTATATAATATATGATATATATTATAGTGATAAATAAAGGGAGGCTATCTAAATGAAAAGATTATTAGTAGTTTTTGTAGTTTTATTAACATTTCAAGCGGTAGCTTTAGCTTCTCCTAAAAATATAGATTTGCGAGAATATCAGCAAGCTACTGGTACAATCAATGTATTAGCAGCACCTTTTGAAAATGACAATTTTTATCTAGCTACATTTAATTTTGATGAACAAAATAAAGGTGATAAAGTTAATTTTTATCAAGGAACTTGTATTGTAGATAAAGAAAATCAGAAAGTATTACAGCCTTTATTAGTAAAAAGAGTTATTGGTAGCGAAGATAAAGTGTCAGAAGTTGTGCTAAATAAGCGACAAGAAATGCCATATTTGCAGGATTTTAGAACAGTGCAAACAAATTCTAAAAAGCCAAAAGTTTATACAGGTGGAGATGCTACAAATATTGTATTATTAGGAAGATATAAGGTAGTTACTTCAATGGGAACTTTTGATGATTGCATAGGTATCAAAATTTATAATGAAGAAACTGGCGAAGGCATGATACAATATTTAGCTAAAGGTTATGGCGTTGTTTATTTAGAAGGTGTACATTCTGATGGTAGTAAAGTAGAAATCGCTTATTTAAGTGAAATTAGACCATTAGATGAAGCTCAAATCGAAGAATTCAAAACAAAATATTTCGTTTGATAAAAAGATAAGAAACTGGTGTAAGTACTTAATTTACACCAGTTTTTTTATATAAAGATATAATCTCTATCTGGATATTATGAAAAAGATTTTACATATATTTTACATTCATTTTACTTTTTTCTACTAGAAAGCATTACTCACTTATTTATATAATTAAATAGCAATCGAGCGAATTTTATTTTGAAAATATGTGTTAGAAAATTATTTTGGAGGAATATTTAATGAGTGAGGGTTTGAAAATTGCTTTTGAATTATTAGGCGGTTTGGCATTATTTATCTACAGTATGAACATGATGAGCCAAGGTTTACAGAATATGGCTGGAGAAAAAATGCGTTATGTACTTAGCGTATTAACTAAAAATCCAGTTGTAGGTGTATTAGCTGGTGCATTAGTTACATGTGTATTACAAAGTTCTAGTGCTACAACAGTAATGGCTATCGGTTTTGTTAGTGCTGGATTAATGAGATTACCACAAGCAATTTCCATTATTTTTGGTGCAAATATCGGAACAACAATGACTGCGCAATTAATTGCTTTTAAACTTAGCGATTATATTTGGCCAATCGTATTTATCGGTTTTATGGTTTATTTCTTTGCTAAAAGTGATAAATTAAAAAATATTGGTCAGACAGTATTTTTCTTTGGTTTATTATTTGCAGGTATCGAAATCATGGGCTCTACTATGAAGCCTCTTGTAAATGCACCAATCTTTACAGAACTTATCGCTAGTGTACATGATAATCCAATTTTAGGTTTATTATTAGGTACAGTTATGACAGTAATTGTACAGAGTTCTAGTGCTACAATTGCAGTATTACAGAACTTTGCAGCTCAGGCTGGTGTAGATGGTAACAGTATCATCGGTCTTCAAGGTGCATTACCTATTTTATTAGGTGATAATATTGGTACAACAATTACTGCTTTATTAGCTTCTATTGGTCAATCTAAAAATGCAAAACGTACAGCTGTAGCTCATAGTGTATTTAATATCACAGGTAGCATCGTGTTCTTATGTGTATTACCATTATTTGCTCAGTTTGTAATGTATATTTCTCCTGTTGGACCAGAAACAGCAGTTATTTCTCGTCAAATTGCAAATGCACATACTTCATTTAATTTAATAAATACTTTATTATGGTTACCACTTATTCCAATAATGGTAAAAATAGTTTGCTTTATTGTTCCAGATAGAAAACCAGCTCTATCTACAGAACAAGTTAAGTCTGAAGCTGTTTAATATAATAAATGATAATATAGAAATAAAAAGCGAAGAAATTTTTCTTCGCTTTTTTTATTTTTTATTTTGGATAAAAAATAAAACTGTGCTTTAATTTTTATTTTAAAGCACAGTCTTTTTTAGATTTTAAAGTTTTTCAATGATATTATTATAAATATTATCTAAATCTTCTTGTGTTGGTTGATTAGCAATACGAATCATATCATGGAAGATATTGAGTCCTGCTTCTTCAAGTTCTTTTTGTACGAGAGCAATGCTTTGTCCACCCCAGCCATAAGAACCAAAAGCTAAAGCTTGACGGTCATTTTTCTTAGGTACTAGACCTTTGAGATAGCATAAGAAGGCAGCTACATTTGGCATCATACCATTATTTAAAGTAGGAGAGCCAACAGCGATATATTTACTATCAAGAACTTCAGTCATGATATCAGAATAATGATTAGTTTTTAAATCGAAGAATTTTGCACAAATTCCTTTTGCTTGGAATGCTTCTGTGATTGTTTTAGCCATAATTTCTGTAGAATTCCACATGCTGTCAAATACTACAACAGCTTTATGTTCATCAGCTTCAAAATTACTCCATTTTGCGTATAAATCTAAAATATCTTTAATATGCTTACGCCAGCTTATGCCATGACCTGTTAAAATCATGTCAATATCAAGTGTGGAAACTGTTTTAAGCGCAGTTTGAGCTTGACGACCATAGAGCATTAAAATATTAGCATAGTATTTTTTCGCTTCATGCATTAAAACAGCATAATCAACTTCATCATCAAAACGTTCATTAGTAGCGAGATGTTGACCAAAACCATCATTAGAGAAAAGAATTTTTTCTTCTGGGCAATAAGTAACCATGCTATCTGGCCAATGAAGCATAGGTACAGGAACGAATTTTAAAGTGCGTTTACCAATATTTATGCTATCACCAGCTTTTACGCCTTGGTAAGTATGTTCACCGCAGAATTTAGCAATATTTTTTAAACCATTTGGTTGGCTGACAAAAATAGTAGCATTAGGGCATTTTTGAGCGATTGCATCTAAAGAACCAGAATGGTCAGCTTCTAAATGATTGCAAACAATGTAATCAATTTTTGCTGGGTCAATGATAGAAGAAATACGACTTAAGATTTCATCACTAAAAGTTTTTTTAGTAGCATCAATTAAAGTGATTTTTTCATCAAGTATTAAATAGGCATTATAAGTGCTACCGCGTCCAGTTTCATAACCATGAAAATTGCGAACGGACCAATCAATGGCACCTACCCAATAAATATCATCACGTATTTTAGTAGCTTTCAAGATATCTTCCTCCTGTAAAAATAGTTTTATAGAAATTAAAAATTAGCTGTTTTATTTACAGTAATTATTATACAATTTCAAAACTATAATTACAACATATAGGTAGGGTTATTTAGTAATAAATTGAGAAATGTTATCATTTATTTCTTGAGCATAGATTTTTTTAGCGATAACATCACCATGTAATCCGTCCATAGCATATTCTGTTGGCAATATTGGTGGACTATTTAAAGCTTTTGCTGTATCAATATGTGGCTGTGTGCGAATGAAATCGTTAACTAAATTTAAATTATATTGCCATACTTCAGAGGTTTCTTCATTGAATACCTTTTTTATATTATAAGGATTTATAGGTGCTAAAGTGAGCAGTATAGGTATGATATTATTTTCATAACATTTTTCTTGGATTGTTTTTAAATCATTGATTACATTTTCGGCAGGCATACCAGCACGAAGACTGTTAGTTCCTCCCATGATTAATAAATATTGTGGGTGGAAAGGCAGTACATCATCATCAAAACGCTGTACCATAGTTTCGCTTGTATCTCCGCTACAAGATAAGTTAATAGTAGGGAAATCTAAATAATAAGCATAACTATATGCCCAATCTGCTGGACCAAAAGATAAATGCCCACCTCCATGACTGATACTGTCGCCAAAAATTGCTATTTTCCAATTGTCTTGAGGTTCGTTTTTGAAAATTTGAGCATCAGAGTATACGCCAACAGGATTTCCTTCATCATCTAAACCGCGTACACGCCAATAAAAAGTGCCAATACGAGGTTTTTCATCATAAAGCTCACCACCTGTGATTGTTTTGGCATAAATACGATATTTAGAAGGTGTTGTGCCATTAGGATTTTCTGGAATGTTATCTGTAACTTCTATTTCAAATTGAGTGGCATTTGCATTAGGAATAAACGAATAAACAGGATAGAGAAGTGTAGTGCCGTTTTTTTCATTATAAATAACATGTGGTATAGGTGCATTCATTTGAGGTGCTTGGTTAGTGGAATATAGTTCCTCTAGAGCTGAAAATTTAGTGATAGGATTGTGGTCTATATCCATAGAACGAATACGCCAATAAAGAGGAGTCTTTCTGTTCAGCGCATTTGGGGCAATTTGAGTCAAATCAAGTTGTTTGGCGTTTGTATAAACAGAGGCTGTATAATATAAATGTTCAGAAGATAATTCTTCATCACTTAAATCATCAGGAATGGTATCAAATAATTCTAATTCATAATAAACAGCATTTAAATCTTCTCTCCATTCTAAAAGAGGCATATTATTGCTAGGGTCTTGTAGAGGAAAGTGAGATAAAGCTACTAAGGCTGGTGCTAATGGAGTTTTTTCTGAAGTTGATATTTGGGCTGTGTTTTTTGTTTCTGCATCAATAGTATTATTATTTTGTAGGGATAAATGCCAACTTAAAGTTATTAAAATTAAAATGATAAATAAAAATTTTTTGTTCATAAATAAAAATCCTTCATATATAAATAATAAATAGTTAAAAAGATTATATACCTAGGATTTGACTCTAAGTCAAGAAAAAAATAAAATTTTAAATGTTTTTTAAGAAAGACTAGATTTTTTAGAGCTTTATGTGGTACAATATATATCGCGTCTAGCTATTGAATACATAGTATTTAATCTAGCCATCTTGCAAATTGTTTTATAACATGATAAACTATTTTGGTACAATTATAATGATGAAAGGGTGAATTTCTTGCCAAACATTAAATCTTCTATTCTCAGCGTAAAAACAGATGCTATGCGTCGTGCAAAAAATGTTTCTGCTAAATCTGCTATAAAAACTGCTTCTCGTAAAGTTCTTGATGCTGTTGCTGCTGGCAATGCTGAAGAAGCAAAAGCATTACTTGTAATCGCATGCAAAAAAATAGACCAGGCTGCTGCTAACAGATTATTCCATAAAAATTGTGCAGCTCGCCGTAAATCTCGTTTAGCTCGCCGAGTAAACAGCTTAAGCAAATAATTGCTAATCAAAGTAAGGACTGATTTCCAAAAGAAAGCAGTCCTTTTTCGTTTTTATAGATAAATTAATTTATTTGAGGAGAAAATTTTATTAAAGATGAATATAGAATATTTTTTAATAAAAAAATGCCATTAAAATAATGGCATAATCTTGTATATTAAGAGTAAAATAAATTATTTTTATTAGATTTTAAAGACAAAATTTTATAAGAAGATTTTCGATTAAAGCAGGCTCATTAGAGCCTGTTTTTAATTTATAATCAGCATCAGCTATATCTATGATCATTTGTTGAATTTTATCTAAACTGAAATTTTGAGTTTGTTTGATGATTTTTTCAGTGATAAATGGATGTAATTTTAAAATAGAAGCTATTTGTTTTGTAGATTGACCTTCACTAAGATAAATTTTTACATGCCAAAGCTGGTCTATTTGACGAGCTAAAAATTTTAATAAACGCAGTGGGTGTATACCTGCTTGTTGTTGAATGGTAAATAATTCTAAGGCAGTGGCAATATCTTTATTGCCTAAAGCTTCCCAAAGGCGAAATGTGGAAATCTCAGGGATACTAGAAAAATTATCCTCAAGAAATTGTCTATTGATAAGTGTTTTTTGTGGATACAGTGTGAGTTTTTGTAATTCTTGGTCTAAAAAACCAAGGGAGATTTTTTCCATGGATTTTATAGCTTCTAAAAAATAAGCATAAGCTTCTCGATCAAAGCGGAGATTTAACTCACGAAGGCGAGAGTTGAGCCAGTCATTAATATTCCAATAAGCTATAGCTTCACATTCTACTATAGTGCCAAATTTTTCAATAGTTTTAATGAGTTTTCTGCGTTTATCAATTTTGCCTAAGTTATATTGTAAAATCAATATACTATAATCGGGCATATTGGCGATATAATCTAAAAATAATTGTTCATCTTCTTTATCTTTAGCGGATAATTTGTCTTGAAATATCTTCAAATCTTTGGCAATGATAATATTATGTTCACTGAAAAATGGAGAACTATCTAAAGCTTGTAAAATTGCTTTTGTATCTGCTGTGCTATCGAAATATTGAATAGCTTCCTCATCATTTTGTGGATTTAATAAAGTTAGTAATTTTTTAAGATAATTTTCAGCTAAATATAATTCTTCACCAGTGATTAAATAGACTGACTTTAATTGTTTAGCTTGTAATTGTTTTATTGCATCATTATATTTCATGGGAAATCCTTTGCTTAAAATATATTAATTTAAAAATGTTTTGAGAGAATAATTATAGCCATCAGTATAAATTACTATAGCTCCCTTTTCATCTGTGCGGAGAATTTTTGTAGGCAGATTATTTAACCTATCGAGAACTTCTTTGCTAGGGTGACCAAAGCTATTATATTTGCCCACAGAGATGATAGCTAATTGAGGTCGTACATGTTCTAAAAATTCTTGTGAAGAAGAAGTCTTAGAGCCATGATGAGCAACTTTTAAAATTGTAGAGGCTATATTTTTATTTAACAAATATTTTTCTTGTGTTTGCGGTAAATCACCTGTGAATAACACAGAAAAATTATGATATGTTAATTTTAGTACATTTGAACTATCATTGCTAGATTTTAAATTTTCTTTTTCATCATTTTGAAGAAATTGGAAATGAATATCTTCTAAATTAAAAGCAGTGTTTTCCTTAGCTACAATAGCTTTGGTTAATAGGGGATTATTCAGTGGTAATTTTAAAATTTTAGCATATAAATTTTTATCTTCATCAGCGATAATTAAATGATTTACAGGTATTTTTTGTAAAATGGAACTAGCTCCACCACTATGGTCAGCGTCAGCGTGGCTCAAAATTAAATAATCTAATTTATTGATACCATAATGGCGTAAATAGGGTAAATCTACATAAGAGCCAATATCAAAATCAGAATTAATAGAGCCACCTGTATCAATGAGTATACTATGTTGATGGGGCGTGATGATAAGGCAAGCATCACCTTGACCTACATCAATAAAGTGTATTTGTAGAGGAGAAGGCTTTATCATTAAATAACAAGAACAAATAATTAGGCTAATACTACAGATATAAGTGATAAATTTATATTTTTGTAAAAGTAAATATAAGTATTTGCGAATTTTGATATTTAAAGTTATAAAAATAAAGGAATAATAAATTAAAATAGCTGGAAAATTTAATGGCGGTACATAAATACTAGCAAAGGGAATTTTAGTGAGTAAGAAAGTTGCTTCATTACTTATGCTTAAAATTAAGCTGGCAAAAATAAATAAAATTTTAGTGATAAAAGGAAAGATAAATCCTAAGATAAAAGCTATTAAACCTAAGATAATGAGAATTTCTAATAGGGGAATAATGATTAAATTGGCTAGTAGGGAGCTAAGAGATAAACTGGTGAAATACCAAATAATAATAGGAAAAGCAAAGATTTGAGCACTCATGGTTAAAGCTAAATTATTTATTAATAGTGAAGGCAATTTTAATTTATTTAATTTAGAGCGTAATATTGGCATTAAATAAACAAGACCAGCTGTAGAGGCAAATGAAAGCTGAAAACTTATATTGAATAATAATAAAGGATCAAAGAGCAATAAAATCAAAGCGATAATACTCAATAAATGTTGAGCTGTAGATTTTTCTTCAAGATATAGAGCGATAATACTAAGTAATCCCATTACACTAGCACGTACTACAGGTACACTAGCACCGCATAGAATAGTATAAAAAATAATGATGATTAATAATAAGATTAGATTTAAAAAGCGAGGCAGATGGAAAAATTTACCTAAAGATAATAAAAATAGAGAAATCAAGCTGATATGAGAGCCTGATACGGAAAGAATATGAATAATACCAGTGATTGAGTAAGCTTCTAAGATGTCTTTTTCGATATTATTATACCCACCAAACAGCATAGCAAAAATCATATTAGCATCATTTTCAGGCATTACTTGATACATAGATTGCAAAAAAGATTGCTCTATTTGATAGCAAAATTCTTGAAGCGAGAATTTATCAGATGTATTTAATATTTTTAAATTTTGTTTGCCAATGGAAAAAGTAGCATAAATACCTTCTTCTTGGGCAGAAAGCTCACGGTCAATTAGGTTGGGATTGTGATAATTTTGGATTAAGCGGATAGTACCTGTGGCAGAAATCGTATCATTGATTTTAGCAAGATTAGTTAAATTTTTTTGTTTTTGGTAGAGATAAACTTTTCCTGTTGCAGTTTTTTCTTCTTTTTGCTTGATGGATTTAGTATCAACAACATATGTTAAATGATATATACCAGCACTGTCTTGGCGGATTTTAGGCATTTGACAGATAACACCAGTCAAAGTGATTTCTTGATTATCATAATTTTTTATATTGTTGTTAGCAATGAAGGTAAAAGAGAGATAACGCATTACACCTAAAAAGAAAAACAAAATAAGATATAATAAAAATGTAAGTTTATGTTTACGTAAAGTAAAAAAGAAGGCTAATATTAGATTTACTATAATTAAATAAAAAAGGTGTGTATATGACTTAGAAATTTCAGGAGTTTTCATCGTCATATACACACCTAAGCTGTAGAAAAGAATTATAAAATTAATGAAAAGTAAGGGCGATTGCCCATAATGTATCTTAATCATAATATGCCTTCTTAAATAATAAAATAAATCATTTGTTAGATTTAAAAGATTTTAAGTACAAATTTTATCTTGCATTTTGCTAAATTTAGCTTCACCAATACCTTTGACATTTTTGATATCTTCGATAGAAGAAAAATTACCATGTTCTTGGCGATAATCAATGATTTTTTGAGCAGTTGCAGGGCCAATTCCAGGTAAAGTATCTAAATCTTCTTTTGTTGCAGTATTTATATTGATTAAATTAGAAGATGAATTATTATTACTAGGAATGTTGGAATTAGTATCATTTATTTGTTCATTAGAATTGTTGACAGGTGTTTTACTGCTTACTTGAATTTGCATACCATCAGTTAATTTTTGAGCTAAATTGATTTTTGTTTTATCTGCAAGTGGTGTAAAATCGCCACAGGCTTTAATTGCATCAGCAATACGACTATCACTGGGTAATTCAACTAAACCAGGAGAATTGACTTCGCCAGAGACATAAACAGTGATTGTAGTATCTTCTTGTTTATCTTGAGTCTGTGTTTGCATATTATCGGTGATAATAGGAGTAGTATCTTCTTGAGTGTAAAGATAATAAAAAGTTGAAACACTAGCAAATAGAGCTATACAAAATAAAACAAGTAGCGATTTTTTATACATAGGCATATAAATCATTCTTTCTAATTATAAAAACAAAAAGGAAATATTAATTTTTTAAATCTTGGCATTTAGCGATTAAATCAAGTACAGCGAAATCTTTATGTTTAATATCTTTTAACACTACTAAAGCATTTGGATATTCGCCATTTTGACAGAGTAGATAGCCAAGATTTTTTAAGATGAAGTCATTTTCATCATCTAAAAGTAGAGCTTGGCGTAATAAGAAAATAGCTGATTGAAGATTATTATGTGTGCGGAAAATATCAGCTAGATAATTAAATAGCCAAAGTTTTTTCTTATAAGATAAAACTTGAGACATGATGCATTGGCTCACTTGCTCGCAAGGTGTGGCTAAAATAGTAGAAATATTTTCCTTATTGGCTATTTGCATATCCCAAATTTGATTGATTGTATTCTGTAGAGTTGGATTTATATTGGTATTAGTATCAGGCATGATGACTCCTTTTGCACTATTGATAACAGTGGATTGATGAACAGTTAAATCGTGGTTAACAGGTTTTTTTTGCTTTTGTGTCTTTAAAGACTGTCTACGCTGTTTTTGATAAGTATTTAGATTAGGACAACGGCGCATTAATTTATCAGCTTTAAATATTTTTTTGAGTTTTTCAATAATCATATCTAAAAGTTGATAATCTTTTTCATTTTTTAAAGTGATTTTATTGGATAATAGATGATTTAATGTAGTTAAAGCTTCTTCTTTTTTTCCATGAACTAATAAAAGTTGGATTTCTAAAAGTAGACTACGACAATCTTGTGGAGATTGAGCTTTTAACTTTTGTGTCCAATTGAAAGCGCGTTCATAATCATGTAAACATAAATAGGTATCAGCTAATTCGTAGATGATATCACTATCTACGATATTTTTTTCAAATAATAATTGAATGCAAGATAAAGCTTCTTCATAGAGTTTTTGTTGTTTGAATTGATGGATTTCTATAAGAAAATCATCTTTAGTCATTTCATTTGAAGATGGCTTATTATCGGTAGTGATATTTTGAGCTGATATTTCTTCTGTAGTTGTATCTTCTGAGGAAGATGGATAGAGATTTTTAAATACGCAGTAAGAAGTATCAGAAGTGTTTGGTTGATTAAAAGAGGTTTGTTGAAACCATTTTGGACGTTTTTTCAAAAAAATACCTCCTTTGAAGGTTTTGTAGGTAAATTGATATTGGCTTGACTAGCTAATACTAGACCGCTTACAGTTTTAGCACCGTGATTTTTTAAAACCATAGCACAATTTTTCAGCGTACTGCCTGTGGTGAATATGTCATCAATCAATAGACATTTGCGATTTTTTACATCAACATAATCTTTTAACGTAAAAGCGTTGGCTAAATTTTCTTGACGTTCATGGCGTAGTAATTGATATTGTGATTTAGTTTGTTTTGTACGCTCAAGAATATCGCAATAATTAAAATGATGTTTATCAATCCATGGTTTAAAAATTTTTTCAACTTGATTAAAACCACGTTTTTTTAATTTATTTTTGTGTAGGGGTACTGGGATTATCATATCATAAGTGGAAAAATCCCAGTCTTCATCTAAATATGAAAATAATGGTTTTAAATAAGCTAAAGTAGCAAATTTATTTTGATATTTTAATTCGTGAATTAAATTCTTAAGTCCTTTATCGTATTTACCTATAGCTATAATAGGTGAAATATATTGCCGAATATCTTCATCATAAGCTAGATTTTCATTGCGGATAATTTCTTCTAAACAAGAAGGACACCACATACCTTTTTGCTCTACATAAGCATTACAGGAAGGGCAATGGCTAGGAAATAGAAATTGCATAATAGCTTGATAGATATTATTTAACATGATAAAAAACTCTTTTCTAAAAATAAAATAGCTTAAATTAATTTATGGGCTAAACGTTCAGCAAGCAGAGTATATCTTTTTTGTGTTCGATTGCTTTGAATAGCAGTCATCAATGCTTTTTTTGAGCCAATGATGATGACTTTTTGTTTGGCTCTGGTGATAGCTGTATAGAGTAAATTTCGTTGGAGCATGATGTAGTGGCTAGTTGATAGAGGAATGATGACTACTTTATATTCACTGCCTTGACTTTTATGCACACTTGAGGCATAAGCTAGAGTTAATTCGTTTAGTTCATTTTTTTCATAGGTAACAATATGGTCAAAATAATCTACAGTTAATTTTTCGTTGTTGATATCTTGGATAAAACCAATATCGCCATTAAATACATTTTTTTGGTAGTTATTGCGGATATGCATGACTTTATCGCCAACGCGAAATATTTGTGAAGAATATTTTAATTCATCTTGATTTTTCTTAGGATTTAATTGTTCTTGAAGCATTAGATTTAAATTTTCTACGCCACATAAAAAGCGGTGCATAGGAGATAAAATTTGTACGTCTTTGAGAACATCAAAACCTTCATGAGGTAAATCTTTAGTACATAAATCAAGGATTTTTTGTGTAATGGAAGTATCGTCATTTAATTCATAAAAGATAAAATCGCTGTATTGTTTGCGAAGGTCAGGTAATCTACCAGCGTTTATGATATGTGCATTTTGGATAATCATGCTTGTTTGAGCTTGGCGGAAAATCTCATCTAAGCGAATGGCAGGGATTTTTTGCGAACGGATGATATCTTTAAGCACAGAGCCAGGGCCTACAGCAGGGAGTTGGTCTGTATCACCGACTAAGATGATGCGACAACCATCTGGTACAGCATTTAGAAAATGGTGCATGAGGACTATATCCACCATAGAAACTTCGTCTAAGATGATGACATCAGCATCTAATTGGTCATCGATATCTTTGCTAAAGCCTAATTGTAAATTATCATCTTGAGCTAAATTATTTGCTTCTAGCAAGCGATGGATAGTTAAAGCTTTTTGTCCTGTTGTTTCGCTTAAGCGTTTTGCAGCTCGCCCAGTTGGTGCTGCTAGGCGAATTTTTAATCCTTGGGCTTTTAAAATGGATAAGATGCCTTTGATTACAGTCGTTTTACCAGTACCAGGGCCACCAGTGAGTACTAAAACTCCGTGATGAAGGCAAGCTTTGATGGCTTCTTTTTGTTTTTGTGCAAGTTGGATTTGATTGTCTTTTTCCCATACTTTGATAAATAAAGAAAGATTATCTTCCGATAAAGGCTCAGTTGCTTGTTGTAATTGAAGTAGACGCGTAGCGACTTTTTTTTCGGCATAATAGAGATATGGCGGATAAATTAAAGTTTCACCACCGACTACTTCAGTATTTAAAGAGCCATTATCAATGCGTTCTTTTAAAATAGTGAAGATAATTTGATTATTTACTTGCAATATTTTTGCTGTTTTATCGACAAGAGCCATTTCAGGAATACAGCAATGACCATTGTTGCAAAGTTGCATTAAAGCATAATCTATACCTGAGATTATGCGTCGTTTATCCTCTCTTTGTATGCCAAGATTAAAAGCAAGTTTATCAGCTGTTAAAAAGCCTATGCCTTCTATATCTTGAAATAAGCGATAGATATCTTTTTCCATGATATCTATTGCAAAAGAACCGTATTTAGCAAAGATTTTACCTGCATAGGTATTGGATATACCATGATTTTCTAGCCAAACCATGATTTCAGTGAGTTCACTTTGTTCAAGATAAGATGTAGAAATTTTTTCTGCTGTTTTTTTGCCAATACCGGGAACTTTTAATAATTCATTTGGTGATTTAGCAATTATTTCTAAAGTTTTTTCGCCAAATTCAGCGACTATTTTCTTTGCCATGGCAGGGCCAATGCCGTTGATTGCCCCAGAAGCTAAGAATTTTTCAATGCCGGATATTTCTGTAGGAGCAACAGTTTTGTAAGTCGTAGCTTTAAATTGTTGCCCAAATTTAGGGTGCTTTACCCATTCCCCTTCGATTTCTAATAGTTGTCCAATGAGTGGAGCTATGCCGTTTAGGGTAACTGTTATCTGTGTAGAAAGTTTTTCTGGTGATAATTTTAAAACAGTGAAGCGATTATCTTGACTGGCAAAAATAATCGTGTCTACTGTTCCACATATTTTTTCCATAAGTAAAGCCTTTCTATTATTTATGATAAATTTATTATTCTATGCTTTATTTGCTAATTCTTCGGTTAATTTATCCCATTCAATATATTTTTCTTCTAATTCTTGTTCTTTTTGAGCATAAGCTGTAGCTATTTCATGACTTTTATTAGGGTCTGCTTGCAGTGCTGGGTCATTCATTTGATATTCTAAGCCTTTTAATTCAGCTTCAAACATAGCGATAGTAGCTTCGCAACGCTGTATCATCATGGTTAATTTTTCACTGCTCATAGCAGATGCTACATGTGCATTTTTAGGTTTTGCTTTTTCTTGTTTTGTTTTAGGCGTAGTTTTATTTTCAACAGTAGCTTTTTTATTTGAAGTTTCTTGAGTAGACTCAAGTTCTTTTTGCATTTCTAATTTTTTTTCACGATAATAGCTATAATTTCCATTATACTCTGTTAAATGTCCGTTTTCTAATTCACAAGTGAAGTTAGTAACTTTATCTAAGAAATAACGGTCATGGGAAACGACGATAAATGTACCAGGAAAAGCCATCATCGCTTCTTCAATAGCTTCTTTAGCAGGAATATCCAAATGGTTTGTAGGTTCGTCCATTACAAGGAAATTTGCACCAGTTAACATCAATTTCAATAAAGCCAAGCGAGATTTTTCTCCACCGGATAAATCGCCGATTAATTTATAAATATCATCACCTTTGAATAGGAAAGCACCTAGACAGTGGCGAGCCTGTTCATCATTTAAACCAAATGAAGATAAGATTTCATCAAAAACAGTATTGCTAGGGCAAAGACCTTCATGTTGCTGGGAATAATAGCCGATTTTTACACGACTGCCGATTTTGATATTTCCTGTAGGAGATTGTAATTCGCCTAAAAGTAATCTCAATAAAGTTGTTTTACCAGCACCATTAGGGCCTACGATAGCAACACCATCACCTTTGCGAATTAATAAAGACAGATGTTCAAAAATTTTATGATCGCCAAAGCTAACAGATACGTCATCAAGTTCAGCTACACGTTGAGCACACTCTTCTGGTTTATGGAACATAAAATAATTAAAGCCTGATTTTTGTGGCGGTAAGATGATGCGTTCTAAACGCTGTAATTGTTTTTCACGTCCTCTAGCTTGTTTTGCTTTGACACCTGCTTTATAACGACGAATATATTCTTCTGTTTCGCGGATATGTTCTTGCTGTTTAGCATAGGCAGATTCTAAAGCAGCTCGTCTTTGAGCTTTTACTTTCATGGCAGTGGAATAATTGCCATCATATAAAACAGTTGTTTTATTTTCCAAATCTAAAATCTTAGTAGCAACTTTATCTAAGAAAAAGCGGTCATGAGAAATTAAAAGTACGCCACCTTTATAATTGCTCAAAAAGCCTTCAAGCCATTCAATCATTTCAATATCAAGATGGTTCGTCGGTTCATCTAAAAAAAGAAAATCTGGCTCACGAAGTAATGCTTTAGCTAGACAAATGCGAGTGCGTTGACCACCTGAAAATAATGTTGGGTTTTTAGGAAAGTCTTCTTCACTAAAGCCAAGACCAAAAGCAACGCGACGAAGACGGCTTTCATAATCGTATCCGCCTAATTGTTCAAATTTATCAGAAATACGACTATATTCCTTCATTAAATCATCAAGTTTATCATCATCATCTAAGTTTTCAATTTGTTTTTCTAATGTAGTTTTTTTCTGTCCGAGAGCAATGATATCAGCAAAAGCAGATAAGAGTTCGTCATATAAATTATCATGAGTGAAATCTGATTGCTGTTGCATATAACCGATAGTATCTACACTATCAATACTGATGCGCCCTATATCATATTCTTCAATACCTAAAAGACATTTCATTAAAGTGGATTTACCAGCACCATTAGGACCAACAAAACCAATTTTATCGCCACGAGCCACATCAAAGGAGACATTATGAAATAATTCTTCTATGCCAAAGGATTTTCCTAAATCTTGAATGCGTAAAATTCCCAAAATAACACTTCCTTTATAATTTATAACTATATAATATAATTTAAATTTTAAATTTATAGACCTATATAATTAAATCTTGCTACTCCATGAAGATATAGCAAGATTTAATCTAAAATAATTTAATTTTGTTTTTGATAATCTAAGCCAATATTGACTGTTGCTTGACCAGAGCTTCCTCCTGACATAATAGTACAAGTAAATGGCATACCATAGAAACAATCTGTTTCATGCTCATTTGCTGTAATAGTTGTATGTTCACGAGAAGATGTATTTCCTGTTTCAACACTAGAAATTTTAAAACCTTTGCGTTTTAAGATATCTGCAACTTCTGCACCAGCTCCATTGATACCGCTAGAGTTGATGACTAAAACGGTTATATCTTCATTTTTTACAGGTTCAACTTTTTCTTTAGCAGGAGCTGTGTTATCTTCTTGAGTTGAAGATTTTTCTTCTGTTGAAGGCGTTCCTGTTGTAATATCGCCCATTTTTAAACCTTTAGGCAAAGATTTTTCATATGCTTTTATTGTAGATTCAGTATCTTTTTGAGCAGTTTCATTTAAGGTAATTCCCATGTTTTGCGCTATTAAATTTCGTGTTTTGGCAATATCTGGTATCCAATAGCTGATATCTTCGATATAAGCAGGTTGTCCAGGAACCATACTAGAAGATAAGCCATTTTGTTGGATTGTAGGCAAATTGGATACTAGGGCAATCATTTCGCTCAATGGCATATTAGTTTGAATAGCTGAGGAAATATTGCTTAAAATATCTGGTAGTTTTGGTAGGATTGATGGTGATATTGCTTGCGCAAGGAAAGCTTTCATGAATTTTTGTTGACGATTTATACGACCAATATCGCCCTCACCATCGCGATAGCGAACATATTGAATAGCTGTTTTACCATTTAAATGCTGAAGTCCTGGTTGAAGGTCGATGACGAGACCACCATTATCATCCCAAGGGTCTTCATAATACATGCGTTTTTCTACATCAATATCAACACCACCAACAGCGTCGATGATTTTTTCAAAAGCTTGGATATCTATAAGAACATAGTAATTAATCGGTACATTTAAAAATGATTCCACTACTTTTTGCGTGAGCTCATGACCACCATAAGCGTAAGCGTGATTTATTTTGTCATAATCATTTTTTTCGATATGTACTCTAGTATCACGTGGTAAAGACAATAAAGAAGCTTTTTGTTCATTTGGATTATATGTTAAAACCATTAATGTATCACTGCGACCGACATCATCAGCGCGCCTATCTACACCCATTATCATGATATTAAGAACGTTTGTTTGTTCTGTGGTTATAGTTGGAGGATTATCAGAGGAAGAATCAGAGTTAGCAAAGACAAATCCAACTAATACTAATAATAGAATAATAATTAAAGCAATAAGACGATTATAGTTTTTCTTCTTTTTATATATTTTTTTTGGCGGTGGAGGAGGGGGTGGATCATTTTTTTCTCGCCATTCCCTGCTGAGCCAATCTGGAGTATTTAATGTATCAATATCATTTTTATCGTTATCACTAGTTGTATCGTGTTTATTTGTATCATCAATTTTATTTTCCAAAATAAAAAACTCCTACTAATTTATTTATACATTATGCTAACTAAGTTAGTATATCAAATATAAATTATCATTTCAATTTATATAAAAATAAATATTTATAAATATTGTGTATAAATATACAGATAAAGGGAGAAAATTTTTTATAATTTTACAATATATAGTTAATTTTTGCTTGATTTTTGTTGAATAAAACTTTATACTAAAAGAAGCAAACAGCTTTTTTGTTCTGACATGAAAAATGACGTGGAAAATCATGCATTTATGGGATGAAACGGCTTGGGCTTAATTGAACTTTTTAAGGAGTTTTACAAATGGATTTTCAAGACAAAACACTAGTATGTAAAGATTGTGGTAAGGAATTTGTTTTCAGTGCAGGAGAACAAGCTTTTTATGCAGAAAAAGGCTTTGAAAATGAACCAGCACGTTGCCATGAATGCCGTGATAAAAGACGTCGCGAACGTGAAGGCGGAAAAGAACAGCGTCAGATGTATACTGTAGAATGTGCAGAATGCGGAAAAGAAACACAGGTTCCTTTTGAACCAAAAGGAGACCGTCCAGTTTATTGTCGTGATTGCTTTAACGCTAGACGCAATAAATAATTTAGTTTAATCGGCAAGGAGGCTTGGATATTTCCGAGCCTTTTTTAAGGTTAGATGTAATTATAATTTTATAAACAAATTTAAAGAAGGGAAGTTACATAATGAGTAAGAAACTATTAACTTTATGTGCTCTTTGTATGTTTGCTGTAAGTGCACTTTTCGCTGGCTGTGGACAAGATAGTTCTGACAAAGCAGATTCTAGCGGAGAAAAAGTATTACGTGTAGGTACTAATGCTGACTTTGCTCCATTTGAATTCCAAGACGAAAATGGTAGCACAGAATATCAAGGTTTTGATATGGATTTAATCAGAGCTGTAGCTAAAGAAATGGGTTATACAGCTGAAATTCAAAATGTTAACTTCGATGGCTTAATTCCTGCTATGGAATCTGGCAATATTGATATAATTGCTTCTGGTATGACTATTAATGAAGAACGTAAAAATCAGGTAGAATTCTCTGATCCTTACTATACTTCTGGTCTTACTATCGTTGTTCCTAAAGATAACACTGATATCAATGGTTTTGCTGATTTAAAAGGCAAAAAAATAGCTGTACAGATCGGTACAACTAGCATGGAAGAAGCACAGAAAATCGAAGGTGCTGAAGTAAAAGCTTTAAATAGTTCTGCTGATACATTTATGGAATTAAAAGCAGGTAACGTTGATGCAGTTATTAATGACCTTCCTGTAAATGATTATTATATTGTAAAAACTAAAGCAACTGATGTAAAACGTTTAGATGATAAACTTACATCTGAAGAATATGGTTTTGCAATGAAAAAAGGTAATACAGAATTAAAACAAAAAGTAGATGCAGCTTTAAAAACACTTAAAGAAAATGGTGAATATGACAAAATCTATGAAAAATGGTTTGGTACAAAACCTGCTAAATAATAGATTTTGTATTTAACATAGTAACCTAGAAGGACACTGTCTGATGGTCAGTGTCCTTTTTCTATAATAGAAGAAAGTGAGGAGGTTTTATTTTTGGATTTTAGATTTGATATTATTATCAATGCTTTTCCATTACTTATTGAAGGTGCTATTTTTACAATTCAAATTACAGCACTAAGTGTTGCAATCGGTATTATTATTGGTTTATTTGTTGGTGTTGCTCGCATTAGTAAAATTAGAATAATTAAATGGTTAGCAGCTATCTACGTTGACTTTTTACGTGGAACACCTTTATTAGTACAGATTTTCTTGATATATTTTGCATTACCTGTATTAACAGGTATAAAAATGAATCCATTTGTAGCAGCTATTGCTGCTTGTAGTATCAATAGTGGTGCATATGTAGCGGAAATTTTTAGAGCAGGTATACAATCTATAGATAATGGTCAGATGGAAGCAGGTCGCTCTTTAGGTTTATCTTGGTTCCAGACAATGAGATATATAATTATTCCTCAGGCTTTTAAACGTGTAATACCACCACTAGGAAATGAATTTATCGCTTTATTGAAAGATTCATCATTAGTGTCTGTTATTGGCTTTGAAGAATTAACTCGTCGTGGTCAATTAGTTATTGCTAGAACATATGCTTCTTTAGAAATTTGGGTTTGTGTTGCTTTAATTTATTTAATAATGACATTATCTATTTCTCGTTTTGTAGCATATTTAGAGCGGAGGTATCAAATTGATGATAGAAATTAAAAATCTGCATAAGTCTTTTGGTCATGTAGAAGTATTAAAAGGCGTAGATGTTTCCATTGAAGAAAAAGAAGTAGTAGTTATAATTGGGCCAAGTGGTTCTGGTAAATCTACACTACTTCGTTGCATGAATTATTTAGAAGAGCCTACAAGTGGAGATATCACTGTAGATAATATGAAACTTGATAAACATGCGGATATCAATAAAATTCGTGAAAATATCGGTATGGTATTCCAACGTTTTAATTTATTTCCACATATGACAGTATTAGAAAATATTGTACTTGCACCAACAAAAGTGTTGAAAATTTCACGTGATGAAGCAATCTCAACAGCTATGGATTTGTTACAAAGAGTTGGTTTAAAAGAAAAAGCTAATTCTTATCCAAGTCAGTTATCTGGTGGGCAACAACAACGTGTGGCTATTGCAAGAGCTCTTGCAATGAAACCAAAAGTTATGCTCTTTGACGAACCAACATCAGCTCTTGACCCAGAAATGGTAACAGAAGTATTAGATGTTATGAAAAGCTTAGCTAATCAAGGTATGACAATGGTTGTAGTTACTCATGAAATGGGATTTGCTCGTGAAGTTGGGGATCGTGTATTATTCGTAGATGAAGGTCGTATCATTGAAGAAGGTACACCAAAAGAAATTTTTGAAAATCCTAAACAAGAACGTACAAAATTATTCTTATCTAAAATTCTTTAAAATTAAAATCAAATATTCTAGTTTAAATCGCATTTTAAGCTAGAATATTTGATTGACGCTCATCTGGTAGTATGCTATAATTTATTATTACCGGACGTGCGATTATTTGTCGTAAAAAAACTAAATAAAAATTAGTTTGAGATGAGTAACGTTCAAAATTTTTAACATAAAAAGCGAGAGTTCTTTTGATTTTATTTCAAAGAAAATAAAGCTTTATGTTAAGTTTTAGGTAAGCAAATAGCAAACCTATAAAGTTAGTTGTTCTTTAAAAACACAAAATGTAGGACTTCATATTTTAGAAGCTACAAAGGAATTTTGGCAGTTCCTTTAAGAGGATATACTTCTTAAAAATCTTCTACTAGCAATTATAACTGTTAAGTATTTAAGTACTGTAGTTATTATTGTTGAGCGAAGAATGTCAATATATTTGATTACGTTATAGAAAATATTTTTCTATAGCTTTATATATTTTGGAGTGAATGAGGTGTACAAAGGAATATCTTTGTCAATTACAAAGCAAGGTCTTTAAAGAGAAAAAGTGCCTTGCCTTTTTAACGTTTAATGTATGTTGATAGTGAAAACATATCAAAGCGTGTAGACAAAAGATAAGAAAACACTTTATTCATATGTTTAATATTTAGTTTCAATTCGGTTTGAGGGGTGAAGATTTTAATGTTCAATCCTGTCTCAGTTGGTAAACGGACCAGGTATAGCTATGCCAAAATCAAAGAGGTTATGGATATGCCTCATCTTCTGGATATCCAGAGAAATTCTTATGATTGGTTTATGAAGGAAGGATTACAGGAGATTTTCCATGATATCTCTCCAATTCAGGGATTTACAGGAAATCTTGTGTTATCGTTTGAAGGTTTTTCTTTAGGAAAACCTAAATATGATATTGATGAATGTAAAGAATGTGATGCTACGTATTCTGCTCCTTTACGTGTCAATGTACGCCTGGTTAATAATGATACTGGCGAAGTAAAGGAACAGGAAGTTTTCATGGGTGATTTCCCACTCATGACAGAAACAGGTACATTTATCATCAATGGTGCGGAACGTGTTATCGTAAGTCAGCTCGTTCGTTCTCCTGGTGCTTATTACGGTGAAAATATTGATCCTACTGGTAAAAGATTATATAATGCCACAGTTATTCCAAACCGTGGTGCATGGATAGAGTTTGAAACAGACTTAAATGATGTAATTTCTGTTCGTCTTGACCGCAATCGTAAATTACCAGCTACAGTATTAATCCGTGCATTAGGTTATGGTACAAATGATGCTATTATGTCTTTATTTGATAATGATGAACGCATTAGAAACACTATAGACCGTGATAATACAGTAACAAAAGAAGAAGCATTAGTAGAAATCTACAAAAGACAGCGTCCAGGCGACCCACCTACTGTAGATAATGCTAAACAACTTTTAGAACAGCTTTTATTTGATCCTAAACGTTATGATTTAGCAACTGTAGGTCGTTATAAATTAACTAAAAAATTAGGCTGGAAACGTCGTCTTTTAGGCAAACAATTAGCTGAGCCATTAGTAGATAAAGAAACTGGTGAAGTTTTAGTTCCTGCTGATGTTACAATTGAAGCATCTATGGTTGAAGATATTACTATCGAACAAGAAAATAATATCTTTGGTGAAGATGAACATGCAATTGTTTATATTAAAGATAAAAACAATAATAGAATTAAGATGATTTGTTCTCGTACTTTACCATACAATCATCGTACAATTACTATTAACGATATTATTGCATCTATTAGTTATTTATTAAACTTAATGGATGGACATGGACATAAAGATGATATCGACCATTTAGGAAATCGTCGTATCCGTTCTGTTGGTGAATTGTTACAAAATCAATTCCGTATCGGTTTATCCCGTATGGAACGTGTAATCAGAGAACGTATGAATACACAAGATAATGATGTAATTACACCACAAGCTCTTGTAAATATTCGTCCTGTTGTGGCAGCAATCAAAGAATTCTTTGGTTCTAGCCAGTTGTCTCAGTTCATGGACCAGAACAACCCACTTAGTGAACTTACACATAAACGTCGTTTATCTGCACTTGGTCCTGGTGGTCTTAGCCGTGAACGTGCGGGGTTCGAAGTTCGTGACGTACACAACTCTCACTATGGTCGTATGTGTCCTATCGAAACTCCAGAAGGTCCAAACATCGGTCTTATCGGTTCCCTTGCAACATATGCTCGTATTAATGAATTTGGCTTTATGGAAACACCTTATCGTAAAGTCGATAAAGTTAATAAACAAGTAACAACAGATGTTCGTTATTTAACAGCTGATGAAGAAGATGATTTAGTAATTGCACAAGCCAATGAACCATTAGATGAAAATAACTGGTTCAAAGCTCAGCGTGTAACAGCACGTGTTCATGAAGAAACAATGCTTGTTGATGCAGATAGTGTAGATTACATGGACGTATCACCAAAACAGATTGTATCCATTGCGACAGCAATGATTCCATTCTTAGAAAACGACGATGCTAACCGTGCCTTAATGGGTGCGAACATGCAACGTCAGGCTGTACCTCTTTTCAGAACACAGGCACCACTTGTTGGTACTGGTATGGAATATAAAGCAGCTTGCGACTCTGGCGTTATGGTACTTGCAAAACGCGCAGGTGAAGTTGTTAGAGTAACAGCAGATTTCATTGAAGTTCGTGCAGACGAAACTGGTGAAATCGACCATTATAAATTACAAAAATATTTACGTTCCAACCAAGGTACATGTATGAACCAAGTGCCAATCGTGTACAAAGGTGATCATGTAGAAGCAAAAGAACCTATCGCTGATGGTCCAGCAACTGACCATGGTGAATTAGCTCTTGGTTATAACGTTATCGTAGCATATATGCCTTGGGAAGGTTATAACTACGAAGATGCGATTTTATTAAGTGAAAAACTTGTAAAAGAAGATATTTACACATCTATCCATATTGAAGAATATGAATGCGATGCTCGTGATACAAAACTTGGACCAGAAGAAATCACACAAGATATTCCAAACGTAGCAGAAGATGCTCTTCGTGACCTTGATGCTGATGGTATTATCCGTATCGGTGCAGAAGTTCGTGCAGGTGATATCTTAGTTGGTAAAGTTACTCCAAAAGGAGAAACAGAACTTACAGCAGAAGAAAGATTATTACGCGCTATCTTTGGTGAAAAAGCTCGTGAAGTTCGTGATACTTCCCTTCGCGTTCCACATGGTGAAGCTGGTCGAATTGTTGATGTTAAAATCTTCAACCGTGCTAATAATGATGAATTACCACCTGGTGTAAATCAGTTAGTACGTGTATATATTGCTCAAAAACGTAAAATCTCTGTCGGCGATAAAATGGCTGGTCGTCATGGTAACAAAGGGGTTGTATCCCGTGTTATGCGTGAAGAAGATATGCCATTCTTACCAGATGGTACTCCAGTAAATATCGTGCTTAACCCATTAGGCGTGCCTTCACGTATGAACATCGGACAGGTACTTGAAACACATCTTGGTATGGCTGTTCGTGAACTTGGTATGCAGATTAAAGCAGGAGATCCAACAGTAGAATCTCGTTTACGTGCAATTGGTTATGATTTTGATAAAAATGGTATGCCAAAACCAGACGTTGCTGGTATTCACATTGCAACTCCAGTATTCGATGGTGCAAAAGGTAACGAAGTATTTGAAACACTCAAAGCTTCTGGTTTCTCTGATAATGGTAAGACTATTTTATATGATGGTCGTACAGGTGAACCATTTGAAAATCCTGTTACAGTAGGTTGCGTGTACATGCTTAAACTTCATCACCTTGTTGATGATAAAATCCATGCTCGTTCAACTGGTCCATACTCTCTCGTTACTCAACAGCCACTTGGTGGTAAAGCACAATTTGGTGGTCAGCGTTTCGGGGAAATGGAAGTTTGGGCTCTCGAAGCATATGGTGCAGCTTATACACTTCAAGAAATTTTAACAGTAAAATCTGACGATGTTGTTGGACGTGTTAAAACATATGAAGCTATTGTAAAAGGTGAAAACATTCCTGAACCAGGTGTTCCAGAATCCTTCAAAGTTCTCATTAAAGAGTTACAAAGTATTGGTCTTGATATCAAAGTTCTTTCCGAAGATGCACAGGAAATTATGATTAATGATATTGAAGATGATATCAATGAAACTGCAAGAGAACTCGATATGGATGCAACAGCAACAAAAGAATCTTATGGTCAAGCAGTAACAACAGATGTTTCTGACGAAAATGTAGTAGAAGATGATTATACTACTGAAGAACCAACAGATGATATCATTGCTGATCTTGGTGCAGATAATTTTGACGAATAATATAATGGTTTAATTTAATCGATTTAAGAGCATTTATTAATTATAAATGCTCTTAATCAATAAATTGAAATAGTGATATAGTAATGTAGGTAACTTTTATTTGTTTAATAAAAGTTTTTTAACAGATGCAAGGCTGAATTTTAAAGAAAGGGAGTGACAGCCCCTTGTTAGATGTAAATAATTTTGATTCTATGCGCATAGGACTAGCTTCTCCAGAAAAGATTCGTGAATGGTCTTATGGCGAAGTAAAAAAACCAGAAACTATCAATTATCGTACTTTAAAACCTGAACGTGATGGTTTGTTCTGTGAAAGAATTTTTGGTCCTACACGTGACTGGGAATGTCATTGCGGTAAATACAAACGCATTCGTTATAAAGGTATTGTCTGTGACCGTTGTGGCGTAGAAGTAACTCGTGCAAAAGTACGTCGTGAACGTATGGGTCATATAGAGCTCGCTGCACCAGTATCTCACATTTGGTACTTTAAAGGCATTCCAAGTCGTATGGGTCTTATCTTAGATGTATCACCTCGTTCTTTAGAGAAAGTATTATACTTTGCTTCTTATATAGTATTAGATCCAGGCGATACACCTCTTATTAAAAAGCAACTTTTATCCGAAAATGAGTACCGTGAGTATTATGATAAATATGGCTCTAGCTTCAAAGTAGGCATGGGTGCTGAAGCGGTAAAACAGCTTTTAGAAGAATTAGATTTAGATAAAATGAATAAAGAATTACGTGAAGAACTTCGTACTTCTAGCGGTCAGCGTAAAGTTCGTGCTATTCGTCGCTTAGAAGTAGTAGAAGCTTTCCGTAAATCTGGCAATAAACCATCTTGGATGATTCTTGATGTAGTACCAGTTATTCCACCAGAATTACGTCCAATGGTTCAATTAGATGGTGGTCGTTTTGCTACATCTGACTTAAATGATTTATATCGTCGTGTTATCAACCGTAATAATCGTTTAAAACGTTTATTAGACTTAGGTGCACCAGATATTATCGTGCGCAATGAAAAACGTATGCTTCAAGAAGCAGTTGACGCACTTATCGATAATGGTCGCCGTGGTCGTGCTGTAACAGGCCCTGGTAACCGTCCACTTAAATCTTTAAGTGATATGCTCAAAGGTAAACAAGGTCGTTTCCGTCAGAACTTATTAGGTAAACGTGTTGACTACTCTGGTCGTTCCGTTATCGTTGTAGGTCCTGAACTTAAACTTCATCAATGTGGTTTACCAAAAGAAATGGCTCTTGAATTATTCAAACCATTTGTAATGAAAAAACTTGTAAATTCTGGACTTGCACATAATATTAAATCTGCAAAACGCATGGTTGAACGTATTCGTCCAGAAGTTTGGGATGTATTAGAAGAAGTTATTAAAGAACATCCAGTTCTTTTAAACCGTGCCCCTACGCTTCACCGTCTTGGTATTCAGGCTTTTGAACCTGTACTCACAGAAGGTCGTGCACTTAAATTACATCCACTTGCTTGTACAGCTTATAACGCTGACTTCGATGGTGACCAGATGGCTATTCACCTTCCACTTTCAGCAGAAGCTCAAGCAGAAGCTCGTATTTTAATGCTTGCTGCTAACCACATCTTAGCACCAAAAGATGGTGGTCCAATTATCACTCCATCTCAGGATATGGTACTTGGTTCTTACTATTTAACAATCCTTCGTCCAAATGCACAAGGAGAAGGAAAAGTATTTACTGGTATAAATGAAGCTATTTTAGCTCATCAACATAAAAATCTTCAATTACAAGCATTAATTCAGGTTCGTATGGAAGGATATGGCCTTGTAAAAACAACTCTTGGTCGTATGATTTTCAATGAAATTCTTCCTCCTGAAATTCGCGATTTCTATCAAGTAACAAAAGTTTCCTTAGAAGCTGATACACCAGAAGCTCGTGAAGCTTTAATTAAAGGCTTAAAAGGTAAAAAGATGGCTGAACCAATCGTTAATAGCGAAGGTAAAGAAATCGTTCCAGCTGATACAGCTGTTGATGCTGGTTATATTAAAAACTTACTTGCTAGTGATGCTAAAGAAGCTATTGTTCATGGTGGTAACTCTGGACAATGGTATCTCGGTTACAAAACAGGTAAAAAAGAACTTGGTAAATTAGTTGCTAGATGCTTTGAAACATTTGGTGGTTCTAAGACTGCTGAAGTAATTGATAACGTTAAAAACTTAGGTTACCATTATGCTTGTCTTGCTGGTATGACAGTTGCTATCTCCGATATCATCGTTCCACCAGAAAAGAAAGAAATTTTGGCAGCTACAGAAAAAGTTGTTAACCGTGTTGAACGTGACTATAATCGTGGTCTTATCACTGAAGACGAACGTTATAAGAAAGTTGTAAAACTTTGGAGCGATGCTACAGATGACGTTGCTGATGCGATGATGGCTAACATGGATACATTCAATAATATCTTCATGATGGCTGACTCCGGTGCCCGCGGTAACAGACAGCAGATGCGTCAGCTCGCTGGTATGCGTGGTCTTATGGCTGATCCATCTGGTAAAATCATCGACTTACCAATCAAAGCAAACTTCCGTGAAGGTTTAACAGTGTCTGATTACTTTATTTCTTCTCATGGTGCTCGTAAAGGTCTTGCCGATACAGCACTTAGAACAGCTGACTCTGGTTACCTCACTCGTCGTCTTGTTGACGTTGCTCAAGACGTTATCGTTCGTGAAGATGATTGTGACGTTGTAGGTATTAATCTCGTACGTGAACGTGCAAAACTCGCTGCATCTTCTAGCGCTGCAATCAAAGAACTTGGCGATAGCTTAAAAGGCCGTGTGCTTGCAAATGATATCGTTAGTCCAAAAACAGGCGAAGTTCTTTATGCTGCAGATACTACACTTGATGAAGAAGCTCTCAATACTATTGGTGAACATAATGTTAGCGAAATCGTACTCAAAGGTTCCGCTATTTATGAAGGACTCAACTCCATGTCCACTGAAACAATAGCTCTTGGTGCTCCTGAAGAAAATGTACGTAAATCCATTAAACATGCTATGATGCATGAAATGCTTGGCAAAAATACAACTGATGCTGTTTATGATAGCACAGGCGCAGAAATCATTCCTGCAAATACACCACTTACAGAAGAATATATCGAAGCTGTATTAAATAGCGATGCGAAAGAAGTTAAAGTTCGCAATAATAACATTCGTGGTATCGAAGTTGAAGCTATTAAAGAAGGTAACGGTATTATCGAATCTCTTGAAGATCGTATTGTAGGACGTGTATTAGCAGAAGATATCATTGATCCTGCTACTGGTGAAAAAATCGCTTCCCTTAACGAAACTGTTACACCAGCTCTTGCTAAAGCAATTTGTAAAGTACGTGAAAAAGTTTCTATTCGTAGCGTACTTACATGTAAATCTCAGCTTGGTGTATGTATTAAATGTTATGGTCAAGACCTTGCTACAGCTAATCAGGTTGAAGTTGGTGAAGCAGTTGGTATCATCGCTGCTCAATCTATCGGTGAACCTGGTACACAGCTTACAATGCGTACATTCCACTCTGGTGGGGTTGCCAGTGACGAAGATATCACACAGGGTCTTCCACGTGTTGAAGAATTGTTCGAAGCAAGAAAACCAAAACATCATGCTATCATTGCTGAAATCGAAGGTACTGTTCTCATTTCCGAAGATAAAGAAATGCGCATAGTTACTATTACACCAGATGAAGGCGAATCTAGAGAATATTTAATTCCTTATGGTTCTCGTCTCATTGTTAAAAATGGTGCAAGAATTAAACCTGGTGATAAAATCACTGAAGGTTCTATTAATCCACATGATATCTTACGTATTTGTGGTTTACGTGAAACTCAACGTTACCTCGTATACGAAGTACAAAAAGTATATAAATCTCAGGGTGTTGGTATCAACGATAAACATATCGAAGTTATGGTTCGTCAGATGCTTCATAAAGTTAAAATTGAAGATTCTGGTGACACTGATTTCCTCCCTGGTGAATATATTGATATTAATAGCTTTGAATCTGCAAATGCTAAAGCTATTGAAGAAGGCGGTATTCCAGCCGTTGCTCGTCCAATCCTTTTAGGTATTACAAAAGCTTCCTTGGCAACAGATTCCTTCTTATCTGCAGCATCATTCCAAGAAACTACTCGTGTTCTTACTGATGCAGCTATCAAAGGTAAGGTTGATCCACTTATCGGTCTTAAGGAAAATGTTATCATCGGTAAATTAATTCCTGCTGGTACTGGTATGAGTAGATATAGAAATATCAATGTAGTGGATTTAGATGCTGCTGAACATGAAGCACAAGAAGAAACTACAGTTACTGAATAAGATTAATAAAAAGCAAGATACTTTGAACTGCACCCCAAAAGTTGGACAAAAAACAACTTTTGGAGGTGCAGTTT
>ERZ839947.432-NODE-432-length-58918-cov-8.928495_pt1 | contig 58918 bp, 69 predicted proteins | sample MGYA00519908_ERZ839947 | MGnify/ENA primary metagenome ERZ839947 (study PRJEB31850, sample SAMEA3708857) | human gut metagenome | biome: human gut; feature: human-associated habitat; material: faeces | place: China | collected 2014 ... | reverse complement strand
GTGCGTAAGGGTTATCTTCAGGGACGATTTGGTGCAATCCCTTTTATCGGAGGTGACGCCTGATGAGCAAGATGCGAAAAGAGTATGATCCGAACAAAATTAAGCGGCGGAAGCGTAAAACGATTGTTTATATCATCTGCGAAGGAAAAGAAATAGAGACACTTTATTTCAAACATTTTCGTTCACGTAACTGTCTGGTAGATATTATTCCTATCTCATCAAAACATAAGGCAGCGGAACATTTGGTAAAACATGCAAAGGTTTTGATTTATCAGGCAGATTATTACCCGAAAGACGGAGATCAGCTTTGGTGTTTGGAGAGAAGGAAGCATTATGGCAACCACAAGAATCATGCCGCTTCATGTCGGCAAAACGTACTATTGTTTATATTATGGGGGACTGTCAAAATAGACAGCCCCTTTTTCCTTACTGTACATTTGCCTTTTCATCAGCCTTATAATCAAAAAAGTCAAAATCTGCCGTATGCTTGTGCATCATACGGTCTCCACAGGTAATACCGACAAAAGAGCCTGTAAATTCACCAAAGTCAGAGTATTCATCAGAGAAAATAGAGGTGTCAAAGCAAGGCCCTATCGTAGTATATGATTTGCCATCGACAGACCATTTAAATTGCGACTTTCTTCCATTTATTTCAAGGCGCATCCAAATATCCTGCCCATCTTGAATATACGTTCTGGCATCGTGAAATTCCTTTTTTACTCCATTTTCTACTTGAAGTACAGAGATTGCACTGTGGTTAAGTGTCTCACTAAAATATTTATACAGATAGATAAAGTTCATATTATCATAATATAGAATCAGTCCTGCGGTATGCTGATAACGGATGGGTGTAAAATCAAGCTTTGTTGTTATCGTAGCCTTTACACTGGTTAACTTCCGTGCCAAAAGACTTACCTTATTCAATGAACATCCGGATTCCTGACCGCGAAGCCTGATCCAACCGGGACGTGATTTTAAATCAACAAAACTCATAGGGTCAATACGCGGAGCATAGTATCCGATTCCAAGCTGTTTGGAGTTAAAATCATCATGGTCAGGTAAGGAATTCACAGAAACTTCAGGCAAGGAACTTTCCGGTACAAATTCCTGGGCCAGATTACCGCCATTTGCCATACGAAGCCAGCCATCATTGGTCCATTTCATTCTCTGGATTGCAGTTTCACGTCCAAGGGTACAGCGAAGCTCCGGTGTAAAAGGTCTGGCTGTAAGATGAACCAGCCATATTTCCCCATTTGGAAGTTCCACATAACTTGCATGACCAGATTTTTGAAGCTTACTGTCAGGGTTATAATAGTGTGGCTTTAAATGATCCCAGTTGGCACGCTCATTCTTGTTTACCGGAGAGGATGTCAGGATTGGATTGCACGGATCCGGTTCATAGGGTCCCCAGATGTTTTTGGAGCGCCCCATGGTGACACTGTGATAATAACCGGTTCCGCCTTCCGCACACATGATATAGTAATAATCACCACGCTTTGTCAAATGCGGAGCTTCGATGCATCCTCGGTCAGTTCCGCCTCGCCAGAAAGGTTTTGGCATTCCGATGATTTCTTTTTTGATGGGATCATACTCTACGATATTGATAGGTCCTGGTTTTTCATATTCTAATCTAGTTTCCCAATCCAAAGCAACAATATATTTTCGACCGTTCTCATCATGAAACATCGATGCATCAAATCCGGTAGAGTGAAGATAGATTGGTTCACTCCACGGGCCTTTTAGGTCTTTGGCAGTAATGAGGAAATTATCCACATCAAAGTATCTGGCATTCATTGAATTCATAACACCATACACAACATAAAATAAATCATCTGTTTCACAATAGGTAAGACAAGGTGCCCAGATACCTTTTGCACTCGGAAGTTTCTTCAAATCAGGTTCATCTGCATTTGAAAGCGCATGGGAATATAATTCCCAGTGCTTCATATCCTTTGAATGGTAAATCGGAATACCCGGAAACCATTCAAAAGAAGAAACTGCAATATAAAAATCATTACCTTTTCGGCAGATACAAGGATCTGGATGAAACCCCGGAAGAATCGGATTTTGAATCATTTGTAAACCTCCTAATTATATTCATAGACTCACGGAATCATTAAGCTATTATACACAGTTCTATTTTCTTTTCTGGTACGCCCGGCAAAGTATCCATCTGGAATAAAATATTATGCAGATTGTTTTACAATATTTTTATCAATATTATAGAAATGCATGAGTACAATTACTCCAACAAATAGAACAGCAGGTACGATTCCGAACAAAGATACGATTGCATTAATAGCACTTGCTGGCTGCTGGACATTATCCCCAGAACTGGAACTGACAAAACCATTTATTCCCATAATCAAACCTACGCCGCCTATAGCAAAGCCCATTCCGATTTTCTGCGCAAAACACAAAAATGAACTTAAAATACCTTCCATACGCTGGCCAGTCATTTTTTCATTGTAATCAATAACATCATTGACCATAACAATGCTATATACGGACAAAGGAAGGGTACCAATGGTCATAAGGGCTGAACCAACCAAAATTAACAAGAGATTTTCCACGGCAAACTGACGCATCATGCATCCTAGAATACCAATTACAGCACAGATAGATATGAGTCTGGATAAGGATATTTTCTTTAAAAATGATGGAAACAATAATATAACAAAAGGCGTAACCAGAGAAATAATACCAATAACTCCGGAGAGAGCCACATTACCAATAACATAATTGAAATAATAGGTATTTACTGTAGTTGCAATATTTCCTACCATAGTTGTAAGAATGAGGGCAGTACACAGTAAATAAATATACTTGTTGTTTTTTAAAGAAACCATGATGTCTCTGATCTTGATTTTTTCTTTATTTTCACTGACCGTACATGGAACTACTTCTTTGATGGAAACAAAACGAATGAGACCTATAAAAATCATTGGAACCGCAATAACTAAAGCAATCAGAATCCATCCTTTCTGGGTCTTGCCAAGAGAATCCATCATAACAGGGAAAATCATGTAGCCAACAGCCGCAGCGATGACCCCTATAAGGCCTGTAAGGGTTGCTGTAAATTCCTTTTGGGCTTTATCAGGAATTGCCCGCATCATATACACTGGCTCAGCAGCACTGAGCAACGTGAAAAATACAGAATTGGTCAATGTATACGTCAGAAAAAGCCAGATGCATTTTCCAATATATCCAATATCCGGTACTGCGAACATGAGAACAGTGCAGATCCATACTCCAATAATGCAAAGATCATAAGGACGTCCTTTTCCCAGTTTAGTGTTGGTTTTTTCCACAAAATAGCCTGCTATCAAATCAGTAATGCCGTCAAACAATTTACTGGCCAGTAGAAGAGCCCCTATTACACCAGCAGAGATTCCGAGACAATTTGTTGCAAAGTAGGATACATAGGACATAACAACGAATCCGGCCATAATAGAAATATTACGTAAGCTCCACAATACAATTTTACTTTTTTTAAGCATATAGTTATCTGCCATTATTAATTTCCTCCCCATTTTATTTCAGCCATTTATTATTGATACATCTTTGTACATCCCAGGCATACAAAGATGGGTCCGTATGATTCAGCTTGTAGTTCCAATAAAAAGAACCCTGGCATTCATTAAGTGCATCAAGATAAGATGAAGACAACGCCTGGAAAAAGTCCGATTTTTCATCACTGGTCATCTTACTATAGTCACATGGCGAAGTGATAAGACTCCATTCTCCTACAATAACCTGAAATTTTTGCGAAGCAATGTGCAGATCTTCTTTCATTTTCGCAATATAATTCTGGTATTTTGGAAGAGTGTTAGGTGACGGATCCAGCATTTCCGCAAGAGTCAGATACTGGTGTGTGTCAAGTACAATATTTTCAAATTCCGGTTCCTGAAAAAATTGGTTCCAGATATTGATACAGAAGGCATCTGAAAATACAACGCATTTTTCAGCCGTCATATGTTTGCGGATTCTGCGATAACTTTCCCTGTAATAATTTTTTAGAAATTCAAGTGAATAGTTTGAATTTTCTTTTGCCCACTCCGGTTTGGTCGGTGGATATTGCTGACTGATCATTTCGATGTTCATATATGCCGCAGTTGGAGTATCGCTACACATTGGTTCATTAAGAACCTCAATTCCGTATAAACAGCTTCGTTGTCCGTATCTTTCCGCTATTTTTTCCAGAACATTTAAGGTATAGTCTACATATTCTTTATGGTTGGACCAGATACAAATTCCACTGATTCCGGAATTGTCAGTTCCATTTTGTCCACCTGGGACAGTATGGAGATCAATCAGCACTTTCAGACCATATTCTTCTGCCCAGTCAAATGCACGATCTAGATATTGAACGCAGGATACGTATGGACCTACATCTTGAAACAGAAAAAAAGGCACAGGGATTCGGACAGAATCAAACCCCATAGCAGCAATGTTGGCAAAATCCCTGTTGGTTATATAGTTGTTTCGGTGGACATCGTATCTTGCACGTTTCTCTGTCTCAGACAGATTGATACAGAAAGATGTTTCATCTTCAGCATCAGTTCCCTGAAAAAAGGATGGATTCATCCACTTCTCAAGAACAAGCCAGTTTCCTAAATTTACACCTCTCATAAAAATACCTCCTTATTTGTTTTTGGTATCATCATAGTATCATGATAGTGTTGGGAAAATTATAATAAATTCTAGATTTTTATTGAAAATTCTACGAATTTTTGCTATTAAAATAATAAGAGAGTAGGTGGTAATATGGAAAATACCGATAAAGAGAAAAATTTTTTTCAAAAGCTGATAAGTGAAAAAATATTTGATGATATTGAACTTTTACAAAAACATAATTCTTATATTCAGGAACTCCACGAATTGAAAAGCATTGAGGAAGGAAACGTGGAAATGTTGAAAAAGAGCTGGGAAGAAGAAATTGGTGGAGAATATGGACATATAGCTGATAATGTGGAAAGACAGTCTCGAAATATGTGTATTATAACCATTACCAATGCTTCAAGAGCGGCAATACGTGGAGGTGTAATTCCGGAAATTGCGTACACAGTCAGCGATATTTATCTTTATCAGGTGGAAAGAGTTTCTGTTAATAAGTTGATGGAGCTTGTGAAAGCAGCAGAAATTCAGTTTACTTTAATGGTAAAAAAAATCCGTGCTGACACAAGTTCACAGATAGATATTAATGATAGCTTTGTTGCCAAATGTCGGGATTATACATTAGAGCATTTGCATGAAAAAGTAAATCTTGCCAAAATGGCGGCTGAATTGGGCTATAACACCAGTTATTTATCTACAAAATTTAAGAAGAAAACGAATATATCCCTAAAAAAGTATATTCTCAATGAGAAACTAAAAACAGCGGAGGAACTGCTAATCTATTCAAAGTACCGGTATTCAGATATAGCAGCATTTTTGGGATTTTGTTCCCAAAGCCATTTGGGAAAGGCCTTCCAAGAAAAAAACGGAATGACTTTACGGGAATATCAGCTTCGGTGGCAAAAATCAGACGATGATGACATCTTTATAAAGTAATGCATGAGGATGATAATTCATCCGGGAGCCCCAGGTATGAAGTACGCAGATATATCTTCCATTGATTTATAGCCTGTCCACTTCATAAAGTGACGTATGTTGTTGATATAGGTATCTGCAGTTCGGGAGAACCTGTTACGAATGCACTGCGAAAGATTGATGCCGCCGTACATGGCGATGCAGTGCATGGAGGAAGTTGTTTGAATAAGGCGATTTATGGTATATTTTAACATATAGAAATATTTCTATGTGAGGTGACTGATATGGAAAAAAATTATACAGAGACAGCCAAAATTCTCAAGGCATTGTCTGATCCGAAAAGACTTAGGATCGTTGATATGCTTTCTTGCGGCGAACTGTGTGCTTGTCAGATTCTGGAAGCATTCCATGTAACACAGCCTACGCTGTCGCATGATATGAAACTTTTGGTCGAGGCAGGAATTGTCAAAGATCGCAGAGATGGTAAGAATATTTATTATTCACTGGATGAGGAAGTGTTGGGAGAATTGCAGAATCGGCTTTCTGTCATGTTTCAGTCAAAGCCGGAATGTATATGTCACAATCATTCAGGTTGTGGATGTAACAACTGATGTTCATATAATGGCATGGCATCAGTTATCATTTAACCTAATATATAGAAATATTTCAATATTTCTATTAAATAAAAGACAATGATTGAAAATGAGAGGTGACAAAATTGAAAAAAGAAGACACAGGCATTAATTTTTTCCAGAAATACCTTACAGTATGGGTAATTCTGTGCATAGTAATAGGAATTCTGATAGGAAAAATTCTCCTGGCGATACCAGAAGTGTTAGGAAAAATGGAGATTGCAGGAATATCCATACCGATTGCGATTTTAATCTGGGTTATGATATATCCGATGATGCTAAGATGATAAGTTTGAGTGTAGTTGGGGCTATTGGCTCAGGTAGTTATAATAATGAAATATGTTTGAGATTGTTCACATAACTCGAAAATAAAAAACTTGGTTTTGGACTATCTTTTTATAGTTTTCAATCGTTATACCTAATAGAACGGGATAAATATTTTGAACTTCTAATAATGAGAAAGGGGGATTTTGTGTATAATGATTTTCTACTAATCAGGAAAATGAAGCAAGGTGATGATAATGCTTTTGATTTATTTGTCCACAAGTATTATCAAGAAATTTTAAGCTACTGTCATCATCATTGTTTCGATAAAACGTATGCAGAAGATTTAACGCAGGAAACCTTTATACGTTTTTTTTCAAGATTACCCGACTATCATTATAGAGGAAAAACATTGAATTACTTATATACGATAGCAGGTAATCTGTGCAAAGATTATTTGAAAAAAACAAAAGAAATACTGTTGGAAGAAAATGAGTCTCTGGAAGAAAACCAGGCAGAAGAAAATCAAACGGAACAAATTTTGAATAGAGTTTTGATAGAACAGGTTTTAGGACAACTTCCAGACGAATCAAGAGAAGTGCTTACACTTTATTATTTTCAAGAACTAAAACTGACAGAAATTTCGGGTAAATTGCAAATCGGACTCCCACTGGTAAAGTATCGTTTGCAAAAAGCAAGGAGACAGTTGAAAGAACTTCTTGGAAAGGAGGAATTACATGAATCAGAAAGAAAAGATTGAAGCAAGCGAAGAAAAAATACAGGAAACCATTTTTAAATCTAAAAATGCCTTTTTTATGGCAGAGCAAGAACGAATGCTTTCTTATCATGATTTTTTGTGGACACAGCTTCGTGTGATACAAAAAAGGTGGTGGGTTCTTCAATTTATGATTCTAGTGGCATTATGGATTGCTTTAAGTTCTATTCATGATGAAATATATCTAAAAAGAAGTATGGGTGTTGTAGCTACGCTATTTGTAATCCTTATTATTCCGGAACTGTGGAAAAACAGATCATGTGAATGTATGGAAATAGAAGCTGCTTCCTATTATTCATTAAAACAGGTATATGCTACACGTATGCTGCTATTTGGTATTACAGATATTTTTTTCATAACTGTATTTTTAGGAGTCGCTTCAGCAGGTTTGCATTATGAATTATCAGAATTAGTTGTCCAATTTCTTTTTCCGCTTTGTGTAACGGCCTTTATCTGTTTTGGAATTTTATGCAGTAAACACGCTTTCAGTGAAACAGTTGCGATTGTTCTGTGTGTGATATGGAGTGCGGTATGGCTTTTTATTGTTTTGAATGAAAATGTATATATTATGGTTACTGTTCCCATCTGGTCAGCACTGCTGGGTGCAACAATACTTTTTATTGCTTTTGCGATCTATCGTATTTTAAAGAATTGTGATCAATATTTGGAGGTGTCGTTTGATGAAATTAGAGCTTGATGGTTTAACAAAAGAATTTGGAGATTTTACAGCAGTCAATCATATAAATCTTACTATGACAAATGGGGTATATGGTCTTTTAGGTGTAAATGGAGCAGGTAAAACAACTCTAATGAGAATGTTGTGTACCCTTTTAAAGCCAACAAGCGGAACGATATGCTGTAATGGAAAAGATATTTTCAGCATGGACAGTGAATATCGCAAGCTGTTGGGGTATTTACCACAGGATTTTGGATTTTATCCTGAATTTACGGTAGAGGATTATTTACTTTACATTGCTGCATTGAAAGGAATCCGTCCTGTTGTCGCAAAAAAACGTGTGAAAGAGTTGATTGCTAAGGTTGGTCTTTCAAAAGCAACTCATAAAAAAATGAAAAAATTATCTGGTGGTATGAAGCGTAGAGCCGGAATTGCACAGGCTATGTTGAATGATCCTAAGATTTTAATACTTGATGAACCAACAGCAGGACTTGATCCAAATGAAAGAATCCGGTTTCGCAATCTGATCAGCGAACTTTCAGAAGACAGACTGGTGTTATTATCGACACATATCGTTTCAGATATCGAGTATATTGCGAATGAAATCTGGCTAATGAAAGACGGGGAAATTCTGCATAAAGGAAGCATTGACAAACTGATAAATTCTATGACAGAAACAGTATGGGAATGTCTTGTGCCGAAAAACAGGGTATCTGATTTTATGGAAAAATATAAAATTTCCAATATGAAATCAGAAATAAATCAGGTTATGCTGCGAATTATTTCTCACGAAAAACCGGTTGAGAATGCAATGCGTGTAGAAGCGTCACTGGAAGATGTATTTTTATATTATTTTGGAGAGAAAGCAGGTGATGAAAATGCTGCGTTATGAAATCAAAAAAGTGTTTTCTAAATCAAAAAATAGAATTGCTGTCATAGTGTTATTCGTAATACTTGCGATAACCAGTATATTAACGATTAACAGAGTGGAGTATGTTGATGAAAATGGAAATTCTTCTGTTGGAATTTCGGCTGCAAGAGATTTAAGAGAAGCCAAAAACCAATGGGCAGGTTATTTAACAGCAGATACATTAAGCAAGGTATTGGAAGAGAACAGGACAATTAACAGTTCGAAAGAGGCATTGTCGGATGACATTACAGAACAAAATAAGGCATATGCAAAAAAGCAAGGCATAGCAGGTATTATGGATGTCATTATTAATGCTTTCAGCGATTACAGAGATTATAATTATTATGTAACGGATCAGATTTCTGATGATGAAGTTGGAACAATCTATGAAAGAAGAATTTCTACTTTAAAAAATTGGCTTGAATCTGGAGAAGAAAGATTTACACAGGCAGAAAAAGATTTTATGATTCAGAAATATAAAGAACTGAAAACTCCATTTTACTATGAATATATGGACGGTTGGGCTGCATTACTACAAAATATATCAACCTTTATTCTGATGCTGGCATTAGTGATCGGTTTTCTGGTATCCGGGATATTTTCAGATGAATTTCAGACAAAAGCAGATTCCATTTTTTTCTCTGCACGATTTGGAAGAAGCAAGGGGATTTCCGCAAAGGTAGGAGCAGGTTTTTGTATTGCTACGGGATTTTATCTGATGTTTGTATTTCTATATACGTTTATTGTACTTTTTATATTAGGTGCAGACGGTGCAAACTGTCCAATCCAGTTGGATTTGTGGAGAAGTGTTTATAATATTACTTTTTTACAGGCATATCTGTTTATTGTTCTGGGTGGATATATAGGAACGATATTTGCAGTTACACTCGGAATGTTGGCATCAGCGTTTACACACTCTACGCCAGCTGCCGTTATTGTACCATTCATTGTGCTATGTGCATTTCCATTTTTAAGCAGAATTATTACATTGCCTGGATTATGCTCTTTCTTTCCAGACCAGTTATTAGAAATTTATTTAGATATCAAAGAAGCTGGACTTATAACATTGGGAAGTAAAGTAACTACAATAGCAACCGTTATTGTTCCTGTATATGCGGTGATATGCTTGATTTTTCAACCTATACTGTACAGGGTATACCAAAAGGTGGAGATAAAATAATTGAAACGATATGCAAGACGAAGAAAATTTAAAGAAAAAAGACTGTTTATCCTGTTATTTATAACAATATTATGTGTGGTGGCGGGAAAGATTCCTCATTCATCTTTTACTGTATTGCATATATTAAGTGTCGATTGCAATCCTCAAATTATTAATAAAGAATCATTTGAAAAAGATCCAGATAGTATTACATCATCGTTGAAAAAATTAGAATCAGTGGCTGAATCACAATAGGAAAAGCATTGATTGAGATTGCTGCAAAATATGGAATGACAGTAAGACCATGTGCGGAGGGAAATGACCTGGCTGTATATGGTGCGGACTGTTCAGGATGTATGACGGTGGAAACATTTGAAAAGGCGCTTCACAACAGGTTGATTGTTCCAAAGCAAAAAACAAACCAAAGGAATGGTGCCTGTGCTTGTGTGCTTGGGGTAGACATAGGTGCTTATGATACATGTGGGCATTTATGTAATTATTGTTATGCCAATACAGATACAGCCTTAGTGCGGGAGAATATGAAAAAACATAATCCAAAATCTCCATTTCTGTTAGGAGAAAGTATGCCAGAAGATGTCATACATGAAGCGGTACAAAAGACTTGGATCGACAGGCAACTTCAATTTGATTTTAGCACAAAAAAATAATCAGCGTGAGCAGGATGTTGAAACTAGAAAAAGAGTTGTAAAAACTTGACGCCCATCAAGTATTTTTACAACTCTTTTGTGTTATACTGCGAAAAGGAAGCGGGGTGACATTTTGAATAAATTGAATTTATGGCTAAAACGCCACTTTTTGCAGTTCTTGTGGGCTGCCGGCATTTTAAACCTTCTTGCTATTGTCTTTTCACATATGGAAAGTTTTGAAATGCTTGCAAATGTACTTTTTCTGATCGCATTCGCCCTGTCCGGTCTGCCTATCCTCTTTCGAGCCATACAGGCACTGCGGTTTAAGACGGTAAGCATTGAACTTTTGGTATCCATTGCCGCCATTGGCGCATGCCTGATCGGAGAATTTAACGAATCAGCGATTGTTACATTTTTATTCCAACTGGGATCATTCCTGGAACAAAAGACCATGAAAAAGACGCGGTCTGCGATCAAGGCTTTGACAGAAATGGCGCCACAGACGGCATACAAGATCCTTTCTGCGCAGGAAGACGGTGGATTTGAAATCGAGGAAATTGAAGCAGATGAGGTGGAGATCGGCGACCTTCTACTGGTAAAAGCCGGAAACCAGATAGCATCTGATGGTATCGTGATCAAAGGGCAGGGCTATGCCATGGAAGCAAGCATTACCGGTGAATCTTTGCCAAAGAAAAAGAAAGTCGGAGACTTTGTCTATGCTGGAACCATCTTAGACAGTGGCATTTTGCAGATGCAGGCAACGAAGGTGGGCGAGGATACGACCTTTGCTAAGATCATTGCACTGGTTGAGGAAGCGCAGGATGCAAAATCTCCGGCAGAGCGCTTCATTGATAAATTTGCAAAATACTATACACCGGCAGTCATTGTCATTGCCATTCTGGTGTTTATTCTTACCCGAAATGTGGACACTGCCATAACGGTTTTGGTGCTTGCCTGTCCGGGAGCCCTTGTGATCGGCGCGCCGATCGCCAACGTTGCCGGTATCGGACGTGGTGCCCAGAATGATATTTTGTTAAAGGGTGGTGACAGCATCGACCGGTTTTCAAAAACAGATACCATTGTTTTTGATAAGACGGGAACCCTGACCGAGGGGCTGCCAAGAGTCTGTCTGCAAAAGGATTTTACAGACCAGCCGGCGGAAGTTCTGGCACTTGCGGCAAGTGCAGAAAAGGCAAGTGACCATCCTTTGGCGCAGGCGATTATCCGCTATGCAGGTGATCTTCCGTCTTATGAAGCAGAATCGGTAGAGACCATAAAAGGTCTTGGAATAAAGGCAGAAGTCGGCGGCAGATCGATCTTGATCGGAAATCAGAAGTTGATGGAAGAGGAAAAGGTCGGCTTGCCGGAGGGCTTGGCACAGGCGGTTACAGAAGCACAAAATAGTGGATCATCTATTGTGTTGATCGCACTTGCAGGTCAGGTTCAAATGCTTCTTGGCATCGCCGATCAGATCAAAGAAGATGCTGTTCAAAGCATCCGCGCCTTAAAGGCTATGGGGATCAAAGATCTGATCATGCTGACCGGGGACAATGCAGGAACGGCTGCTGCGGTTGCAGGGCAGATCGGGATCACGGACTACAAGGCAGACCTCTTACCGGAGGACAAATTGACGGTCATCCGCCAGTTGCAGGACAGTGGAAAAGTTGTCACCTTTGTTGGAGACGGGATCAATGACAGCCCGGCGCTGGCTGCTGCGGACACAGGGATTGCCATGGGTTCCGGTACGGATGTGGCGATTGACAATTCGGACGTTGTTCTGATAAAGTCTGACCTAAGGAGTCTGGTCAGATCCCTTGGTCTGGCAAAAAAGACGGTTCGCGTTTTGTATGAAAATATAGCGATCGCAGTCGGAACCGTGATCTTGCTCTTGCTGGGCTTGTTTGCCGGCTATATTCACATGTCAATCGGTATGCTGATCCACGAAGCAAGTATTTTACTGGTTATTTTTAATGCAATGCGATTATTGATCCCATCCAGGAAAGGAGTTTCGATATGAAGAAAACAATCCAAATGGAAGAACTGGTCTGTCCTATGTGTGCGCAAAAGATTGAGACCGCATTACAAAAAGTAGATGGCGTGACCAGCGCAAGCGTTTTATACAACGCAAGTAAGGCAAAAGTTGACTTTGACGAGGAAAAGACCAGTCTGGATGAACTGAAAAATGTCATCACCGGTCTGGGATATGTTGTAATTAAATAAAAAGGAGATATTATCATGAATAAGGAAATTATTGAAAACTTAGACAAAATTCTACCGGTTGTGGAGCGCGTACACGGAGAGCATCATCCGGAACTGCATCACGTAGCAGAACTTTATACAGAGTTAAAGGAAGCGCCTTCCAGAGATATTTTTGCAAAATTGGAGGAAACGACCGAAAATTACGCGGTGCCGGACGACGCTTGTCCGACCTATGCCAAGACTTATGAGTTACTGGAGACATTAGACAGGGAGTTTGCATAATGGAATGTTGCTGTTGTGACGAAAAAGAGCCATGTACTGCCAAGATCTCGATCTTTCAACAACTGGATCGTGCCAGTCAGGAGGAGATTAGCAATATTGCGACGCATAGGGAGATCAAAAAAGGGCAGATGCTCTTTACGCCGGACGACAATCACGGACTTTATCTGATCTCCAGTGGACGAGTTAAGGTCTATGAAATCACGGCATCCGGCAAGGAATATCTTTTACAGGTACTTCTTGCCGGCGATTTCGTCGGAGAGGAAGCCCTCTTTAGTAAAGAGCAGACTTATACCTATGGGGAGGCTTTGTCGGATGGCAGGGTCTGCTTTATCGACCGGGCGGATTTTATGGATCTGCTCACCAAGCATCCTTCCATCAGTCTGAAACTTTTAGAGGAATTTAGCAAAAGAATGCGTCATAATGCCCACCAGATCGCGACAAATGCAGAACCGGTGCAGGCGCGTTTAGCAGAATATCTCTTAAATCTTTCGGTAGCACAGGACAGTGATAGTTTTGAAATTCCTTTGCAACTCAAGGAATTATCCTCTTATCTGGGTACGACACCGGAAACACTTTCCAGAAAACTGCGGGCGTTAGAAAAACAGGAAATCATAAGACGCCAGCGTCGGACGATCACCATTCTAAAAAAGCAGAAATTAAAAACAGATGCTACCTCAATCGGTTAAGATGGCATCTGTTTTTGTATAATAGAAAATTTACATTACAGGATAGACATGAACCATTCTACGGTCTTTGGGTCATAGTGGGAGAAGAAAAGACTTTGACCCCCATCCAGAGCCTCAATGGCAGCCATATCTTCCGGTGAAAGTGTAAAATCAAAAAGATCGAAGTTTTGCTGCATACGATCTTTATTCACAGACTTTGGAATGATAACGACGTCGCTCTGCAAGAGGAAACGAAGTGCTGTCTGGGCAGCCGTTTTTCCATATTTTTCACCGATCTTGGTAATAACCGGATTGGTAAATATATCATTTTTACCCTCAGCAAATGGTCCCCAGGACTCGATCTGACAACCATACTTCTGCAAATATTCCTTGGCAACTTTTTGCTGCTGGAATACATGGGTCTCCACCTGGTTGACGGCTGGCTTGATATTTGCAAAATGCTCGATATCTAAGTAGCGGTCCGGTCCGAAGTTGGAAACACCGATGGCACGGATCTTGCCTGCCTCATAAAATTCTTCCATAGCGCGATAGGTTCCATAGTAATCACCAAAAGGTTGGTGGATCAGAAGCAGATCCAGGTAGTCTGTGCCAAGTTTTTGCATGGAATCCTCAATGGAAGCCTTTGCTTTTTCGTAGCCGGTATTTGTGATCCATACTTTGGTAGTGAGGAAAAATTCCTCTCTTGGAAGCCCACATTCGGCAAGTGCCTGACCAACACCTTCTTCGTTTCCATAAGCCTGTGCGGTATCGATGCTGCGATAGCCGACCTCAATCGCATCCAGTACGCAACGTTTGGTATCTTCCGGCGGTGTCTGATATACGCCATATCCGAGTTTTGGCATTTTAATGCCGTTATTCAATGTTACATATTCCATGGTATTTGCCTCCTATGTGAAATCTGAAAATATTTTATAATCTAACTTTACGTTGGATTTATAAGAAAGTACACTATCAATATAGAAATATAGATTTCATAAAATGAAAACTAAAATGGAGAGAAAATATGCTGGATCTGGAAGAATTAGAATATTTTGTTGCTTTTGCAGAGTGCGGAACCTTAGCCTAGGTGGCAGAAAAGTATCATATTTCAACCCCTTCTATGACACGCTCCATGCAAAATCTGGAGAAATGTTTCGGGGTTAAACTTTTTGAACGCCAGAGAAATAAAATGACGCTGAATGAAACAGGGCAGTTTGCCTTGGTCTATGCGTCCACCCTGCCCTGCTTTACCACAGACTATATTGTCGATCGGGAGTCAGTCTATGCAGACCGCCTCATCCTGTCAATCGCAGATGAGGATGCCAATATCTGTTTCTTTCTATATATGAAAAGCCTGTCTACCAGCAGGGATACAAAGGATCCGCCCAGTGAGCAGCCGTATGCGGCAAAGAGTTTGCCATCCAGATTTTCTTCTATATAATCTTCGATCTTAGCGACTTCATCCAATTCTGAGATGAAAGTTGTCTTTTCCGTCTCGTCAAATCCGCTATAACTGACAACCAGCGTGTAAAAATGTTCTTCCAAGGGTTTTATGACATGACCGAAATTATTTTTCCAGTAACAGCAGGTTCCCGGAAACAACATGATGGTCGGTTTTTCCTTATCTCCAAATGTATATACTTTCATATGATAAATCTCCCTTTGCGTGTTAGGTTATACTAACCCAATAGTAGCACGTGGGATTTTTCTGTCAAATAAGGCAGAAAAATGCAGGAAACTCTAAGAAATATCACAGAAATTAAACATTGTCATCTTTAAATAATTAGGAAACGATGTTACACTATAAATGATTTTCTTTTTTACAAATGAAAGAATTTTTTAGTTTGGAGCGCCTTTATGAAACAAGACACAGAACAGTTGAGACAACTTGCCTATGACTATTTAAAAGATGGTCGTCTGGAGTATGAGAGGGGGAATACCGATGACAGTATTACCCTGACCGAAAAGGCAAAAAATACATTTGAAACAATTGGTGACAAGGAAGGATGTGCTTCCAGTCTGAATATGTTGGCGGTTCTTTTGGGAGCAACCGGCAACGGTAGTATGGCGATCGACCAGCTTTTTCAATGTATTGAGATCGCGCAAAAATATGGCTATCCGATCTATGAGATGATGGGCTATGTCAATATCGGTTGCGAATATCAGGTCATTGGCGCGTATGAAAAGGCTTTGGTCTATTTTAATCTGGCAGAGGAAGTCATCCGCAAGTATCATTTAGATCAGGATCCGAACCAAAAGGAGCGCGTGCTGGGTGCATACATCAATATGCAGGACTCTTATATGTCCTTAAAGCAATATGACATGGTGGAAAAGTTTCTCATTCTGGAGCGTCCATTGATTAAATATATGCCAGATGAGGAGTGGATCCGTTTTGATTATGATGTGATGGAAAGCCGGGTAAATTGGGTTCTTGGCAAGAAAGACCTGGTCTATGAGAAACTGGATTATCTGATAAAATGTGCCACAGAATATACTGCGATTGGCAATTATGTACAAAACTTTACGGAATTATGCCAATTATTGATAGATATGCAGGAATACGATAAATGGAAGCAGGTCATTGAGATCATGGAGAGATATTCGACGAAGGCAAACGTGCTTGACCTCAAGTTGTTTGTCAACGAGATGTGGCGTAAGTGGTATCAGACCATGGATGATATGCCTTCCTATACGAAAAAATGCATGGAATTGACAGATCTTTACAATGAGAAGATTGAAAAGGACAGATATGACAAAGAGGCAGCCTATGATGTCAGGGTTGCTTTGGAAAATAATGAGAGGGAGCGGAAACAGGCAAAAAAGAAGTCTGATACCGACCAGTTGACAGGTGTATTCAACCGTTACAAGTTGGGCGAAGATCTTGCCGGTTTCTGCAAAAAGGATTTACAGCGCCTCTGTGTAGGTATTCTGGATATTGACTGCTTCAAGGAAAAGAATGATACTTACGGACATCTGAGCGGAGACGACTGCTTAAAAGATATCGCCAGTATTATTCAGGATGTTGTCAGCAAGCACTCTGGCAAGGTTTACCGTTATGGCGGGGATGAGTTCTTAGTCGTCATCTTAAACCATGAAAATGAGGCGATCAAGAAGATCGCAGACCAGATCCGGCAGAAATTGATGGAAAAAGCCATTCCGAATGAAAACTCGCTCGCAGGCGTCCATGTGACCTTGTCGCAGGGTTACAAGAATGGTAAGTTGTCAGAAAACAAGGATTTCCGAACATTTTTTGACGAGGCAGACAAGATCCTTTATCGCGTAAAGCGGGGCGGCAGGGACAACTATATCGTAGAAGAATAGAAAAGTTAAAGGAGGGTTTTATAAATGGAACAAAGAGACAATATGCACAATGGAAAGTTATATGATCCGAACGATGACAGCGTTATGGAAGAACAGATGGTATGCCTGGATCGTTTGTATGATTTCAACCAGACCAGACCGTCGGAAATGGATAAGCGCAATGCTATCATGAAGGAAATGATGGGAGATGTGGGAAAAGATTGTTACATAGAACCGCCTTTTCATGCAAATTGGGGCGGCAAACATGTACATTTTGGAGACGGAGTTTACGCAAATTTCGGCTTGACCTGTGTAGATGATACCCATATCTATGTAGGCAGCCATACTCTCTTTGGACCAAATGTCATTTTGGCGACTGCAGGACATCCTATGATGCCGGAATTGCGCAAACATGGCATCCAGTACAATATGCCGATCCATATCGGGGAGAATTGCTGGCTGGGAGCCGGTGTTATCGTTGTGCCGGGTGTTACGATCGGGGACAATGTCGTGATCGGTGCCAGTAGTGTCGTAACCAAGGATATTCCGTCCAATTCGGTAGCAATGGGTACGCCATGCCGTGTCGTTCGACAGATCAACGACCATGATAAAGAGTACTATTTTAAAGATAAGAAGATTGATTGGTCAGAAATACAGCAGTTTTTAGATTAGTCATCCGTTTTTCTATTGGAAAGTTTGGCAAGACAGGGTATAATGTCTTTAAATGTACAAATATGTCTTAATAGAGGAAAACGGGGGACATTCATGAAAAAAGAAAAAATTACCATTGCTTTTGCCAGTGTGATCGAGGCATTATTTCTCTTGTTGGAAATTTACTTTATGATACACGCCAAAGGCAATTTTCCGGTTTTACTGATTGTTGCCATTTGTATGGTGGCGGTTCTCTTCTTTCTTGTTTTATCGATCATCGAACTGAGCCAGAAAAATAAAGAAAAAGAGAGACTGGATTACGAGGAGATCTATAAGGCGCAAAAGGCATCTTATCTTGCACAGAGAAAATACTTTGATGAGTTGAACGAACGCCTGAACCAGTTAGAGGAAAATACGAATTTTCCGGCGGAAGATATTATCACAGCACAAAAGGCAGTTGCAAAGGTAACGATTTCCAGAAGTAAGGAAAATGCAGACGCGCTTATGAATGCCAATGATGAACTGATTCAGCGCGTGTTTGGATTTGAGGAAAAACTGGCAGACAATAATGATGCCCTTCTTCGCCAGCAGGAGACACTCTTGCAGCAGACGAGAGAAGAACTCGTGGCTAATAATCAGGGAATGCAGGATCAGTTTGCTGCCCTGCATCAGGCATTGGAGCAGATGAAGCAGGAGATTTCCGATCTGGAACTCCGTCAGGCAGCACAGCCGGCGGCAAGTCCGGTAGCAGAAAGCCCGGCAGCGGAAGCACAAGCACCGATTCCGGAGGAGCCGGTAGAGGATGATGCTTTTGCAGCAGCCGAGGAAACTCTTGCACAAGAGACTGTGGAAGAACCTGTAATAGAAGAATCCGTAGCCGAACCGATCATAGAAGAAGCGGTTGAAATGCCGGAGGAAGCAGAAGGAGTGACAGCCGCACCGGAGGCAGAGCCTGTTGACAATGGCGGAGAGATCTCGCAGGCAGAGATCGATGCCATGCTTGCAAGCCTTGCATCGGATACAGAGGAAATGCGTCAGGATGAGACCGTGATCGAGGAAGATGCTCCGATGGTCGACGAGGGACCGGTCGCAGCCGAGGAGGCTGAGGCGATCGAAGAAGAGGCAGGGGAGACAGAAGAAGTACCTGTCATGGAGGACATGCCATCTGTAGATGATCTGCCAAGTCTGGACGAGTTGGATGATCTGGATCTGCCGGATCTTGAGGAATATACAGAAAGTGCAGACGATCTGCCGGATCTGGATGCTATAGCAGAGCCGGAACCAATGCCGGAGCCTGCCGCTGAAGAAAAGCCACCAATGCCGGATTTGTCAGATCCGAATAAGGTCTTGTCACCGGATGAGATCGCAGCCTTATTTGCAAATATGTAAAAAATCAGGGGTCGTGATGCGAAATTACGGCTCCTTTTTGAATGGCATATAAATATATTTTTATCAAATTTGAGAAATCAAAATTTATTTAGAAAAAAATGAAAAAAGTACTTGCTTTTTTCATCGAGTCGTAGTAATATATTTTTTGTCGTCAGGAACGACAGACAAGTATATGCGCGATTAGCTCAGCTGGCAGAGCACCTGACTCTTAATCAGGGTGTCCAGGGTTCGAACCCCTGATCGCGCATTTGAAGAGTGTCGGACTTAGAAATGTCTAGGTTTGGCGCTTTTTTATTTTCCAAAAATCTCCCTGTCGGTCGGCAGAGGATCTCCAGACCAGTGCGATAAAAAAGTGAACTAAATTCGTTAATAAACGTATAGTGGAAAAAAACCGGCAATGCTATACTAAATGCAGAATAAGGATCATAGGTCTTATAACAGAGCCTTGTATAATTTTAAATAATTTGAGGAGGTACTTATGGGAAACATAGGGGAATTGATTGCCGGTGGAAAGGCAATCCTCGGAATTGAATTTGGTTCGACGAGAATTAAGGCAGTGCTAATCGATGAGGCGCACAAGCCGATCGCAAGTGGGGACCATGTCTGGGAGAACCGTCTGGAAAATGGTTTCTGGACCTACCATGATGATGAGATCTGGGCAGGTTTGCAGGATGCCTATGCCAATCTGAAAAAAGATGTGGCAGACAAATATGATGTGAAATTGACAAAAGTTGCTGCACTTGGTTTTTCTGCCATGATGCATGGATATCTGGCATTTGATAAAGACGGAAATCTGCTGGTGCCATTTCGGACATGGAGAAATTCTACGACCGGTCCGGCTGCCGCAGAATTGAGTCAACTGTTTTCATACAATATCCCGGAGCGCTGGAGTATCTCGCATTTGTATCAGGCGATCTTAAACGGCGAAGACCATGTAAAAGACCTTGCTTTCTTTACGACGCTGGCTGGCTATATCCACTGGCGCATGACAGGGGAAAAGGTGCTGGGTGTCGGTGATGCATCCGGTATGTTCCCGATTGATCCTAAGACAAAGCAGTACGATGCCGTCATGATGGATAAGTTTGAAGATCTGATCGCAGACCGCCACTTTGCATGGCATCTGGCAGATATTTTACCGGAGATCCGTCTTGCCGGAGAAAGTGCAGGAAGTCTTACTGCAGAAGGTGCAAAACTCTTGGATCCAAGCGGTGAATTAGAGGCAGGCATTCCGATCGCTCCACCGGAAGGAGATGCCGGAACGGGCATGGCTGCGACCAATAGCGTCAAACAGCGTACAGGTAATGTTTCCGCCGGAACATCCGTATTTGCCATGGTGGTTCTGGATAAGGAACTTACCAAATACTACCCACAGATTGACATGGTAACGACACCGGACGGAAGTTTGGTTGCCATGGTACATGCCAACAACTGCACAAGTGACCTGAATGCATGGGTTGGATTATGTGGCGAAGTCTTAGATACTTTTGGTGTAAAGGTGTCCGGGGATGAATTATATGGTACGCTTTATCGCAAGTCCTTGGAGGCAGACCCGGATTGCGGAGGATTGCTTTCCTATGGATTTTTGTCCGGCGAAAATATCATGAACTGCGTAGAGGGACGTCCGATGTTCGTAAGGACTCCGGAGAGCAGGTTTACACTGGCAAACTTCATGCGGTCTCATCTGTATGCAAGTTTCGGTGCTTTGAAAGTCGGCATGGATCTGCTTTTACAGGAAGAAAAGGTTGAGATCGACGCTATCTATGGACATGGCGGTATCTTTAAGACCAAGGGCGTAGCCCAGAATTATCTGGCAGCAGCACTGGATACACCGGTTTCTGTTATGGAGACGGCAGGCGAAGGCGGTCCTTGGGGCATGGCACTTCTGGCAGCCTATCTGGTCAATAAGGAAGCAGGGGAGACACTTGCCGATTATCTGGCAGATCGTGTCTTTGCAGATGCGGTTGGCTCATCCGTTGACCCGGATCCAAAGGACGTAGAGGGCTTTGATGCATATGCCAAGACCTTTAAGGATGCGATCGCAGTAGAGCAGACAGCGGTAGAGAAACTGTAATTTTTGACAAAATGAGGTGAGGATCTTATGTTAGAGCAATTAAAAAGAGAAGTTTATGAGGCAAATATGCTTTTGCCAAAATATCAGTTGGTGACATTTACCTGGGGCAATGTCAGTGGTATCGACAGGGAGGCAGGACTTTTTGTAATCAAGCCGAGCGGTGTAGATTATGACAAACTGACACCGGAAGATATGGTCGTTGTGGATTTGCAGGGCAATAAGGTCGAGGGCAAGTACAACCCTTCTTCCGATACGGCAACCCACATGGTACTTTACAACCGTTTCCCGGATATTGGCGGTATCGTGCATACCCACTCTACCTGGGCGACATCTTGGGCGCAGGCAGGAAGAAATATCCCTTGCTATGGTACGACCCATGCAGACTATATTTACAAAGACGTTCCATGTGTCCGCAACTTGACTAAGGAGGAGATCGATGAGGCTTACGAACTCAACACAGGAATCCTGATCGCTGATGAGTTTGAGAGACAGGGCATCGACTATATCGCAACGCCTGCGGTTCTTTGCAAGAACCACGGACCATTTACCTGGGGCAAGGATGCACATGAGGCAGTACACAATGCAGTCGTTTTGGAAGAAGTTGCAAAAATGGCGGCAAATTGTGAGATGATCAATCCAAAGGTTGCTCCGGCACCGGTAGAATTGCAGGATAAGCACTACTATCGCAAACATGGAGCAAACGCCTACTACGGACAAAAATAGTCTTGCACACTAGATCAGGTGTTTTAAGTCTTTGCTGAGACAGCGAAAGGATTTTCGCAGGCATTTACAGATCTTAAGGCAGTGAAAAGACCGATAGAAGTAAGGAATATAAAAACAGCATTTCATATAAGAGAAAGTCTCCGGGCTTTCTCTTATTTTATGCATAAATTATGCTTGTGTGCTTTGGCAGGAAATTTCAAAAAAGATCCTTCCCATGCTTTTCTTAATTTTTGCAGAGTGCTATAATGTTTTTGTACCAAGATTGGTAACACAGGCAGGATTAGTCTATCGGTAGGGCGCCAGCTTCCCAAGCTGGATAGGCGGGTTCGACTCCCGTATCCTGCTTTTCGTATTTTATGAGGGGATCTTATAGTTGATGGGGTGCTGATAGAAACAGCACTTTTTTCTTTATCATTTTATAATACAGGAGGTTTTTCATGGAAAAGTTTAGATGGTGTTTTATCGGAACGGGGAAATTGGGACATCAGGTGGCAGGGCAGTTGCTTGCCAGTGGCAGACATGAGATCGTCTCCTGCTATACCAGAAATATGGATAATGCCAAGGCTTTTGCGGAGGAGTTCCATTGCAAGGCATATGGGAGCGCCGAGGAATCCATTTTAGCAGATGGTGTGGAGGGCGTCTATGTCGTGACACCCCACAATGCGCATTTCCGTTATGTCAAAGAGGCTCTGGAACTGGGCAAGCCGGTATTGTGTGAAAAGGCGTTTACGGTCACAGCGGAGGAGACCGACAGTCTGATCGCGCTTGCAAGGGAAAAGAAAGTCTATCTGGCAGAAGCCATGTGGACCTGGTTCTCTCCGGCTGCCAATCAGGTCAAATTATGGTTGATGGAGGACAAACTGGGAAAGGTGACGGATGCCAACTTCACTTATCATATGAAGTCTGTCAAATATGCACCACGTGTGTCGGATCCAAAGCGTGCCGGCGGTGCCCTTTTGGACATCACGATCTATCCGATCACCTATGCTTATCGTTTGTGGGGCTATCCGGTAAAAATCGAGAGCAGCGGTACGATCGAGAATGGTATCGATTATGGCGAGGATGTGATGCTGACCTTTGAAAATGGACTGACTGCCAGGATCTCCGCGTCTATCGTGGATATGAAGGGGCTGGAAAAGATGACCATCAGCGGAGAAAAGGGTAAGATTCAAGCGTCTTTTTATCATGCGACCAATCAAGTTACTTATAAAAAGAACATCTTTCATAAAGAAGTGTTTAAGGGTCCGGGACCGCGCATCAATTCTTATCTGGATGAATTTGACGCCGTGGCAGAGGATATCCGGGCAGGCAGGCTGGAAAGTAAGATGGTGCCGCTGCAGGCGACATCCGATGTAATGCACATTTTAGACCGGGTCCGTAAGCAGATCGGACTGGAATATACAGAATTAGAGTAGGAAATCATGACAGAAGGTAAAATTATTAAATCCATTATCATATATGCGATCCCCTTGATATTGGGAAATTTCATGCAGCAGTTGTATAGCACGGTCGATTCTTTCGTGGTTGGTAATTATGTAGGAGCGACAGCACTTGCGGCGGTCGGCGCCAGCGGGCAGTTGACCTATTTTCTGATCGCCTTTTGTCTGGGGGCATCCGCCGGAGGCGGTATTTTGATCTCCCAGTTCTATGGTGCCAAAAGTTACGATGAACTCCACCATGTGATCCACAATATGTTGGGGATTGCCGTGGTACTGGGACTGGTATCGACAGTGGTTGGCGTTGCCTTTTGTCCGCAGTTATTGCGAGCCATGGGAACACCGGAAGATATGATGCCGGAGGCGGTTCTGTATCTGCGCATTTATTTTGGCGGCATGATCTTCATGACCTTTTATAATATGTTGGCAGCCATCCTAAATGCTGTCGGAAATTCCACAAAATCGCTTCAGTATCTTGTGGTTTCATCCCTTGTCAATATTGCTCTGGATTTTCTGCTGATCTGCGGATTTGGCATGGGCGTGGAAGGGGCTGCGATCGCGACGGTCATCAGTCAGGGCGTCAGCAGTATTCTGGCATTCCGCTATCTGGCAAAAGTGGATGCGCCTTATCGCGTAGTATTCCGTGACATCAGCCTGGATAAATATTGGGCGATGCGCGTTGTCCGTATCGGACTTCCGGCTGCCATCCAGAATGCAGTCATCAGTTTTTCCAACATTTTGATCCAGACAGGTGTCAATGCTTACGGAACCAATGTTGTTGCAGGATTTTCCGCCTATATGAAGGTAGACGGCTTCAATATCCTGCCGATCCTCAGTTTTTCCATGGCTGCGACGACTTTTGTCGGACAAAATATCGGTGCAGGCAAGCGCAAGCGGGCTTTCCAGGGTGCAGCCATGATCTTTGTCATCAATTTATGCTATACACTGATGATGACAGCCATTATGTTAGGCTTTGATACCCAGATTATTTCCGCCTTTTCCAAGGAGCCGGAAGTCATTACATCCGGTGTTATGTGCATCTGGGCACTTGCCCCATTTTACAGTGTTTTGGGCGTGATTCACTCCTTAGCAGGAGCTTTGCGTGGAACCGGAGATACCATGGGACCGATGGCGATCATCCTGATCTCGCTCTGTCTTTTCCGTGTGATCTGGATCTGGACCATGACATCGCGTATCGACGGTGTGATGGGCGTGTATCTGACCTATCCGACATCCTTTGTGCTGGGTGCCGTGCTCATGGTTATTTATGTGCTCTTTAAGTATCATCGCAGCAAGCAGAAAAAGGAGAAGTTATGGTAAAAATCGATCTCATCACCGGATTTCTGGGATCCGGGAAAACAACCTTTATCAAAGAATATGCCAGATACCTTATGCGTCAGGGCTTAAATATCGGTATTCTGGAAAATGACTATGGTGCCATCAATGTCGATATGATGCTTTTGCAGGATCTGGAAGGGGAAAAGTGTGAGTTGGAAATGATCGCCGGAGGATGTGACGCAGACTGTCACCGCAGGCGCTTTCGCACCAAACTGATCGCCATGGGTATGTGCGGTTATGACCGGGTGATCGTAGAGCCATCCGGGATTTATGATGTGGATGAATTTTTTGATGCCCTGCGTGAGGATCCTTTAGACCAGTGGTATGAGATCGGCAATGTGATCACGATCGTGGATGCAAAACTGGAAAGAGACCTGTCGGAGACAGCCGATTACCTCTTGGCAAGTGAAGCGGCAAATGCAGGCTGTATCCTGCTTTCCCATGCAGATGAGGCGGATCCGGTACAGATGGATGAGACCATTGCACATCTGAATGCAGCCATGGAGGGCATTCAGTGCAAACGCAGATTTTCAGAGGAAGTTATCCGAAAGAGCGTTTTGCAATTTGTGGATAAAGATTTTGAGAAGATCGCTAATTGTGGATATCGTATCGAGAGTTATGAGAAACGCTTTGTGGATGACAGCGGCGAGTTTTCCTCTTTATATTATATGAATAAAGCCTTTGATCGTGATCGGCTGGAAGTTCTGGTAAAGCAGGTATTTGCAGATGTATCCTGCGGCAGGGTCTTTCGGATCAAGGGATTCTTTTTGGATCAGAATAAGAAGTGGGTAGAACTCAACGCGACAAAAGACCAGATCCGTTTTGCGCCGATCGGGGCAGGACAGGATGTCGTGATCGTGATCGGGCAGGATCTGGTCGAGGAAAATATTGATAAATATTTATCTTAGTCGTCTATGCGGCTGGCGATCAGTTTGCAGATCGGGTTGCCCTTGGAGGAGAACTTTTCCTCGTACTCAGTCATGATGTTACCGGCGTTCATGGACGCATCCTGATGCAGATCATAGGTCTTTGCATCGATCTGCCAGATGCTGGAATTTTCGATCTCTTCTACAGAAAAGTCGAAAAGGTCGCGGTTGTCGGTCTTAAACTCGATGTGACCGCCCTTTTTCAGGATCTTGTCATAGCGGTCTAAAAAGGCAGAAGATGTCAGGCGGCGCTTGGCATGCCGGTCCTTTGGCCAGGGATCACTGAAATTCAGATAGATTCGGTCAACTTCTCCCGGAGCAAAGATCTCCGCAATGTCCTCTGCGTTAAAGCAGAGAAAGCGTAAGGAGTCGATCGGGCTTTCCTCGGCTTCCATCTTTTGCACCGCGCGTAAAAGGACGCTGGTGTATTTCTCAATGCCAAGATAGTTGATGTCTGGGTGTGCCTTTGCCATGTCCATGATAAACTGACCCTTTCCCATACCGATCTCGATATGGAGTGGCTGTTTCTGCGGAAAAATAGATTGCCAGTTTCCTGCAAGGGAAGCGGCATCCTGCACACAATAAGGGCTGCTGGCGATCACTTCGTCTGCGCCCGGAATATTTCTTAATCTCATATAGGATCTCCATCTCAAATTATTTTAAAATTTAGCAAAACGATTATATCATAAAATAGGACTTTCGTGGTAGAAATCTGTTGCAGATGAAAAACGATGCGATTATACTATTACTGTATGTGCAAAAAGAAGCACAGATATGGGCAGTATATATAAAAGAAAAGAGATAGAAAAGAGAAGCAAATGAATAGAATAAAGAAGTGGATAGCATTATGTCTTGCGGGAGTGATCACGGCAGTATCGTCGCTTGGCAGTGCCATAAATACACAGGCAGCGGAGTATTGGCCGGACAATGTCAGCGTGACATCGGGAGCTGCAATCGTCGTAGAGATGGAGACAGGAACTGTCCTCTACGAAAAGAATGCGGATACCTCCCATTATCCGGCGAGTATCACCAAGGTCATGACCGCACTTTTGGCACTGGAAAATTGTGATCTGGACGAGATAGTCACTTTTTCAGAGGAAGCAGTCTATGGCAATGAGGGAGATACCTCTCATATTGCCAGAGAAGTCGGGGAAGAAATGACGCTGGAGAACTGTCTTTACGGTATGATGTTAGAGTCTGCCAACGAATGTGCCTGGGCGATCGGCGAGCATGTGGGCGGCGGCAGTATGGACAAGTTCGTGGAAATGATGAATGCCAAGGCAAAGGAATTGGGCTGTACCGGTACACATTTTGCCAATCCGAACGGACTTCCCAACCCGGATCATTATGTGACGGCGAGAGACATGGCTTTGATCGCGCGTGCGGCTTACCAGTATCCGGAATTTCGCAAGATCAGTTCTACCAGGGCATACACGATCCCGGCAGACAACAAAAAAGAGGCATATGATTGTAACAATACCCATGGTATGATCAGTAATCACAGGGGAAGCAGTAACCTGTATGAATATGCGCTAGGCGGTAAGACCGGTTATACGGATGAAGCGGGAAATACCCTCGTTACCTATGCACAGAAAAATGGTATGACCCTCCTTTGTGTGATCTTAGACAGCAATAATCCGGCGCATTATAATGATACGGAAAATCTGTTTGAATACTGTTTTCAGAACTTTTCCTTATATTCGGTAGCGGACAATGTCAACCTGTCGGATATGAGCGATCAGGCGGCACTGGGATCACTCAGTGATAAGATCGATCTGATTCGTGTTGATGAGGACGGCGTGGTCGTTCTTCCAAATACAGCATCTTTTACCGATGCGCAGGCGACGGTCACACCGACAGATAAAAATGCCGATAAGGGAGCCGTTGCAAAGATCTCCTATACCTATGCCGGAAAGCAGGTGGGAGGAGCCAATGTTATTTATGAGAAGAACACAAAGGCAACCTATCCTTTCCACAATATTTCCGCAGATAAAGGCGGATCCAAAGTAAAGTATTTCCGCATTGATTTTAAGACCATTCTTCTGGTGATCGGCATTATCCTGATCTTGTTATTGGCAGTTTATGTATGGAATGTCATGTCAGGACAGATCCTTTTGAGCCATCACAGAAAGAACGAAGACCGAAAGAAGAGAAGCCGTTATCGTCAGATCAGCCGTAATAAGAGGCGCAAACGAAAAGCGGCAGCAAGCCGTGCAGCGTCAAGCAGAAGCACGGCTACAAGGCGACAGCCTAACCGGACTTCCGGCAAGCCTATCCATAGAAATACAAAACGGTCAAAAAGGACAAGATAATCTGAATTAGACTATAATATATGGTTAAGATATAAAAAACGACAATATACAATTTGTATATTGTCGTTTTGCTATTTGCAGACATTTGTATCTGCACCATATAATGTCGGATATTTAGCGTATATGATATTTATTGTCAGACAATATCAGGAATGTTGCATGAGGCTTTCCAAGAGGATACGGAGTTGGGATGCATTTTTCGTATAGAATAAAAGCCCGTCTGTTGTATCTAAGATCGTGATATATTTGCCGTGACAGGTCTTGGATTCCCGGATCAGCTGTAAGAGGTAGGACTTGTAGTTAGGATCTGTTGCCAGAAAGAGTGTCTCATAGTCCTCCAGGGAAGTCACATGTGCCTTGCTTTTTTGCAGCATGAAGGAAAGTTCCTGATCCTGATCCAACTGTTCGGCAGTCTTATTGATGATGAAGTAGCCGTTTGGATCCTTTGGCATATCAAGGGACTTGATGGCACGCTGTACCTGCTTGGTCAGACTGTCGCTGGCTGGGTAGAGTGATTCAAAGTATTTCATGAAATCGGTGGCAGTCTTAAAATGTTCGTTCTTTCCTTTTTCCAGCATCTCGGTCATAAGGATGCGGCGGATGATATCCTCACATTCTTTACGGGATGGGTTCTTGCGAAGTCTTCTTTCCATTTCCGGCATAATGTATCTCCTTACTGTCTTTTGTATTATCAAAAGACAAAAATATTTGTCTTTTATCAATATACGACAAAAATCATGGAAATGCAAGACAAAAAAGAGGAAGAAAGGACAGGTATATAGAATTGACATCAAATATACATATTCTTATAATAAAGGCAAGGAATGTATGAAACTACCTAATGTAAGATCAAGGAGTGGGGAAAATGGAATTAACAAATCTGAGCCGCGAAGAAAAGAAAGCCTATGATCTGGAGCAGATCGATGCCCTGGTGCAAAAAAATCAAGGCATGGCAAAGACAGCGGATATTCTCGCCATGGGGATTGACTACCGACGCATTTTGCAATTTCTGAAGGAAGGTTATCTCAAGCGGGTCAAAAGCGGTTATTATACGACCAAGTATTTTGACGGATCGGAAGAAAGTATGGTGGCGCGCATGTTCTCGGATGGAGTGCTTACCATGGAATCCGCTCTTTTTTATCACGGTTATCTGGAACAGCGTCCTTATGCATGGCACATTGCTGTCAGCAAGAATGTTTCCAAGTCCCGCTTTAAGATGGATTACCCGAATCTGCAGCCATATTACACGGAACCAAAGGTGCTGGGTATGGGCGTGACGACCATAAAACTGGCAGGCGAGCCCATGCAGATCTATACCAAAGACCGTCTGGTCTGCGACTGCCTCAAGTATCAGGATAAAATGGATCGAAACGATTTCAAGAAAGCCATCCTTACCTATATCGGTGATGAGGATAAGGACGTTGCGGCGCTGATGGAGTATGCCAAGGAGCGCAAGGTCTTAAAGAAAGTGCAAAACATGATTGGAATCTGGTTGTAGGAGCATAGCATGATAAACGAAGCATGGATCAAGACAAAGAGTCAGGAACTGGATATTCCTTTTTCCCATATTTTAAGTGCCTATGTCCTGGAGACAACGGTGCGCATCTTTGCAGAATTGGCGGATGCCAAAGACTTCTGGCTGGAGGGCAGTGACAGGCTGGGGCTGGATGTTTATAAGAAATCGGTCTCAGAGAAGGCCCGCTACTATTATACCGGGGGCAAAGCCTTCAAGGAGATCAAAGGGCGGATCCGACAAGATTTATTGCAGGCATATGAAAAAGAAGGATTTGGCGTAGAACTGGTTTCCGAGGAAAAAGAAGGTCAGGGATTTCGGATGAACTTTTCCATGGAAGTCTGCGGCATGTATGTGCCTTTTCGCGTCAGTCTTCTGCCTTTTGGCGGAGAGCATATTTTTCCAAAGGAAGAAAATCTGCGGCTTTTTTTGGAGAATAACAAGACGATCGGTATATACGCATATCCGGTAGAGCAGATCGCGGCGGAGCATCTGCTGCCCATCGTAAAGCAGTTGGAATTGTTGCAGGACATGGAGCACTACCAAAAACTATACGAGATCCTGAGCAAATACCCTTTGGAGGGACGCAAGGTACAGGAAAGTTTAGGGGCCTTGTGCCGCAAAGACCATGTAAAATGCAGTGCCTTGGTATGGGAAAGTCTGAGCGGATACGGTACATACACTTATATGGAAAAGAAATGGAAAAGCCTTTTGCGTAAGGTGAAGAAAAAAGAGCCAGCCTGGCAGGAAGTGCACGGGCTGATCTGTAGGTTCTTAGAGCCTATCTGGGAAAAACTGATGGAAGATCAGATCTTTTTTGGCGATTGGATGCCGCAACTGGGCAGATTTTTGGACTAATGGCGGATGCTGCTGATGTCCTGTAACTGGTGGAAAAGGGCATAGTAATAGGAATCGCGGTCGCTCAGACGATAAAATTGGTCTTCAAAAGGCATGGTCGAGCAGAGCGCAACATCCGAAACCGGCACATAGTTGATATAGCACTTGGCTTGGATCTGGCTGTTGGTGCGGTTGTTCAAAAGGATGGACTTGCCAAAGGCAGGAATACACGCCTTGGAATACACGCAGGCGATGGTGTCGACATAGTGATCGCGCAGAGCCAGCGAACAGGCATCGTAGTTTTCGGATGCCGCAAGCAGGTGCTTGCAGAGTGACGGCTGGATAAAAGGGGTATCAATGGTTACAAAAAAAGCACGGTTTTCAACGATCATGGTAAGGCTGCTCAAGATCGCCCCTATGGGACCGGCATTGAGATAGATGTCAGGTATCTCCGTGACATCCAGATCCAGATGTCCGTAGTCACCACGCTGGTTGACAGACAGGTAGATGCGGTCAAAGTGGGGCGCAAACTTGTGCACCATATATTCTAATAAGCATTCATCACCGAATGGCAGCAGTGCCTTATCGGTTCCCATGCGGGAACTGTCACCACCACATAAAATGACCAAAGCCTGACTCATTGTAACCTCCAACAAACACGCGAAAAGCCATCCGCGTTTTTTCATGTAGATACTATTATAAGATGATAGAGGGAAAAAGAAAAGAAAAATGTTAGATCATAAATTAAGAGAACTGGCAGATTCGGACTTTTATCCGTTTCATATGCCGGGACATAAGAGACAGCAGACCGGGCTGGAAGACCCATATGCCATTGATATTACGGAGATCCCAGGATTTGACAATCTGCATGATCCACGGGGGCTTATCTTAGAAGCCATGGAACGTATGGCAGGGCTTTATCATGCAAAAAAGTCCTATCTTCTGGTCGGAGGATCGACTTGTGGCAACTTGACAGCAGTCTTTTCCGCTCTGCCGCAAAAGGGATGCATCCTCATGGGACGGGGCAGCCACAAAAGTATTTATCATGCTGCTTGGCTGCGGCAGTGCCGGATCGTCTATACCTATCCCAAGGTAGGGCAGATCGGCATGATCGAGGGAACGTCGATCGCAGAATATGAGCAGGCTTTGCAAGTCAACCCGGATATCGGAGCCATCGTGGTGACATCGCCGACCTATGAAGGGATGATCGAACCTCTGGATGAGATCGTGGCACTGGCACATGCAAGGGGGATCCCGGTCATTGTGGATGCGGCACACGGCGCGCATCTGGGCTTTGATCCCTATTTCCCAAAGTCTCCGCTGGAAAGCGGGGCAGACCTTGTCATCATGAGCCTGCACAAGACCCTGCCTGCGCTGACCCAGACGGCGGTGCTTCACGTCAATGAAAATTCACTTGTTTCGGAAAGGCAGATCGAGACCTATCTGGATGTATTTGAGACCAGTTCGCCGTCTTACGTCCTGATGGCTTCCATATGTCAGTGCATCCGCTTTCTGGAAGAAGAAAAAGCGGCATTTGGGGTATATGCCTCTCGTTTGCAGGACTTTTATAAAAAGTGTAAAAGTCTGGAAAAGATCCGTGTCTCTTCTTTCCCGGAGCAGGATCCGGGCAAGATCGTGATCGACGTATCAAAGACCTGGCTTTCCGGGCATGCGCTGGAAGAGATCCTCTTGCAAAAATATCATCTGGTTCTGGAAATGTCTTCTTTTTCCTATGGACTTGCCATGACAAGTGTCATGGATAGTGAAGAGGGATTTGTCCGTCTTTTTGAGGCACTAAAAGAGATCGATCGGGAAGCCAGTGCAAGAGATACAGACGATCCCTGCCGGACGGGGCAGGTCTTATACGGGCGCGGGCAAAAGGTCATGGAATATCATGAGGCAATGGAAAAAGCGAAAGAACGCTGTGCTCTTGATCAGGCAGAGGGCAGGATCGCAGCGTCATCGGTCGCCATCTATCCGCCGGGTGTACCTTTGATCGTACCGGGTGAGCGGATCGATCAGGAGCGGATCGACCTCTTAAATCTAGCCCAAAAGCAAGGGCTGACCATCACCGGGCTTGTGGATCATGGGCTTTTCGTTGTCATTTGAGGTGGACTATATTATACTAGATGGTAAGCGCATTCTATAGACAGGCAGAGTAAGGAACATGGGAAAGATTTTTTGTATCATAGGAAAAAGTTCAACAGGAAAAGATACCTTATATCAGCGCATTTTGGGACGGCATGATCTTGCCCTGCGCCAGATCGTGTCTTATACGACCAGACCCATCCGCGCAGGTGAAGTGGATGGGATCGAATACCATTTTTGCACACATGAGGAAAAAGACAGGCTGCTGGCATCCGGCAAGGTCGTGGAGATCCGCAGTTATAATACCTGTCACGGCATCTGGGACTATTTTACCGTTGACGATGGCAACATTGATCTGAGCAGATATGACTATCTGGTGATCGGAACGATCGAGTCCTTTGTCAAGTTGCGGGATTACTTTAGTCAGGATGCGGTTCTTCCGATATATATAGAAGTAGAGGACGGCGTGCGCCTGCAAAGAGCACTGGATCGTGAGCGGTGCCAGAAGCATCCAAAGTATGAGGAAATGTGCCGACGATTTTTGGCAGATGCCGCAGATTTTTCCAAGGAGAAATTGCAGGAGGCAGGCATCCACAGGATTTTCTATAACGAGGACTTGGAGTGCACGGAAGAGGACATCGTATGCTTTATGCGCGAAGTCATGATGAGTGAGGAAGGCTAGCCTATGGATTTAAAGGTAAATGATGTGTCGGGCGTGACGCAGACACAGGAAGTGAATCAGACAAAGCCTACGGATGACGGATTTAAGTTCACCCTGGCGAGTGCCATCGATGATGCGGAATTAAAGGAAAAACTGTCGGGGCTGATGGATGAGATCACGGAGCAGGGAAAGAAGATCTCGGAGCACATGGATATCCGGGATATGAAAAAATACCGCGGTCTGGTCAAGGATTTCATGAATGAAGTCGTCAATCGTTCCCACAAGTTTTCCAGAGAGAACTTTTTGGATCGCCGGGGACGTCACCGCGTCTATGGTTTGGTAAAATTAGTGGATAAAAATCTGGATGATCTGGCTGGAGAACTGGTCAAGGAAGAAAAAGACCATCTTGCCATTCTTGGAAAAGTCGATGAGATCCGGGGATTGCTTCTGGATATTTCCACCTAAAACGGAGTAGTTTAAAATGAAGTTTGCAGACATAAAAGGACAAGAGGATATCAAAGAGCATTTGCAGAACGCGATCGCTTTAGGCAAAACGTCCCACGCTTATATTATCAGCGGGGAGAAGGATGCCGGCAAGATGATGTTGGCGGAGGCATTTGCCCAGACTCTTTTGTGTCAGGACCGGGGCAAGGATGCCTGCGGAAATTGTCATTCCTGCAAGCAGTGCCAGAGCCACAACCACCCGGATATCCGCTATGTTTCGCATGAAAAGCCAAATACCATTTCGGTGGAGGACATCCGACAGCAGATCAATAACGACATTGTCATCAAGCCTTATGCGAGCGAATACAAGATCTATATTATGGATGAGGCGGAAAAGATGAACAAGGCGGCGCAGAATGCCCTGTTAAAGACTATCGAGGAACCACCGCATTATGCTATTATCTTTTTGCTGACGACCAATGCAGCAGGATTTTTGCCGACTATTTTATCCCGTTGTGTGACCTTGGAATTAAAGCCGATCTCTGCGGATATCATCCGAAAAGAGTTGATGGAGCATCACAACATGCCGGATTATCAGGCAGATGTCTGTGCCCAGTTTGCCCAGGGGAATCTGGGAAAAGCCATCAAATTGGCATCTTCCGAGGAATTTAACGAAATGAAATCCCATATGACCTCTCTGATGCGTCGTATGGAAAAGATGGATGTCTTTGGTATTTCCCAAGCCGTCAAGGAATTGGAGGAATACAAGCCTAAGATCGGTGATTATTTGGATTTGATGAACATCTGGTTTCGAGATGTGTTATTATATAAGGCGACAGGTGATGAGAGAAAGATTACTTTTCAGGATGAAAAGATGATCATAAAAAGACAGGCAAGTGAGTGTTCTTATCACGGGCTGAATACCATCATTCAGGCAGAGAATACCGCAAGGCGGCGGATCGCCTGCAATGGCAATTACAATTTGGCAGTGGAACTCATGTTGCTTTCAATAAAGGAGAATATTGCATGATAAAGATTGTTGGTGTGCGTTTTCGCACCGCAGGTAAAGTATATTATTTTGGACCCAAGAACTTAGAATTAAAGATCGGTGACCGCGTGATCGTTGAGACTGCGCGTGGTGTCGAGATGGGAACAGTTGCCGTAGCACCAAAGGAAGTGCCGGATGATGAGGTTGTCCAGCCGCTAAAGACTGTCCAGCGTATCGCGACCGAGGAAGACTTTAAACGGGCAGAGAAGAACAAGGAAAAAGAAAAAGAGGCTTTCAAGATCTGTCAGGAAAAGATCAAAAAGCACAAACTGGAAATGAAACTGGTGGACGCAGAGTACACCTTTGACAACAATAAACTGCTCTTTTACTTCACGGCAGACGGCAGGATCGATTTCCGTGAACTGGTAAAGGATCTGGCATCGGTATTCCGTACCAGGATCGAGTTGCGCCAGATCGGTGTGCGTGACGAGACCAAGATTATGGGCGGGATCGGCATCTGCGGCAGACCACTCTGCTGTAGTTCTTATCTGACAGACTTTGTTCCGGTTTCCATCAAGATGGCAAAAGAGCAAAATCTTTCCCTGAACCCGACTAAGATCTCCGGGGTCTGCGGCAGACTTATGTGCTGTCTGAAAAATGAGCAGGAGACTTACGAGTATCTGAACAGCCAGTTGCCGAATATCGGGGACTATGTGACGACACCGGAAGGGATCCGCGGACAGGTTAAGGCGGTCAGCGTCCTTCGGCAGCGCGTCAAGGTATTGATCGAGCAGAATGATACCAAGGAAGAGCGCGACTATGCAGTAGGAGACCTCAAATTCAAGGCAAAGCGCAAGAATATCAAGGTCACAAAAGAAGAATTAAAAGAGTTGGCAAAACTCGAGGATAATAAATAATGGCAGGATCATTTTTACATGAGGGTGAGCGGCTGGATGAACTGCAACGCAACGGTTACAAGATCATCCAGGATCCCAAGCGTTTTTGTTTTGGTATGGATGCTGTGCTTTTGTCCGGCTTTGCCAAGGTAAAGCGCGGAGAGGAAGTGCTGGATCTTGGCACGGGAACCGGGATCATTCCCATCCTTTTAGAAGCCAAAACAGAGGGGCAGCATTTTACCGGTCTGGAGATCCAGCCGGAGAGTGCTGACATGGCGGCAAGGAGTGTGGCTTACAATCACTTGGAGGACCGCGTTTCCATTGTCACAGGAGATATCAAAGATGCAACAAATATTTTTGGGGCATCTTCTTTTGATGTTGTGACCTGCAATCCGCCCTATATGACTGACCAGCATGGCATCAAGAATGACGGCGATGCCAAGACCATCGCCAGACATGAAGTGCTCTGTAATCTGGAGGATGTGGTATCACAGACGGCAAAACTCCTTCGTCCGGGCGGCAGATGTTACTTTGTGCACAGACCTTTCCGCCTGGTGGAGATCTTATCCACAATGAGCCGTTACAAGGTTGAGCCAAAGCGGATGCAGCTGGTCTATCCCTATGTGGATAAGGAACCCAATATGGTTCTGATCGAGGGGATGCGGGACGGAAAGTCCAGGATCACGGTAGAAAAACCTCTGATCGTATATCAGAGTCCGGGCGTTTATATGCCGGAGATCTACGATATTTACGGTTATTAAATGCTTGCGGGATAAAAGTAGAGCAAAGATAACGGAAAGGAGTGCCGGAGTATGGCAGGTATCTTATATTTGTGTGCGACACCGATCGGAAATCTGGAGGATATGACCTATCGCTGTGTCCGCATTTTAAAAGAAGTGGATCTGATCGCTGCTGAGGATACGCGAAATTCCATAAAACTTTTGAACCACTTTGAGATCGACACGCCCATGACAAGTTATCATGAGTTTAATAAGATCGTAAAGGCGCATACATTACTGGCAGCCTTAAAAGATGGCAAAAATATTGCCGTTATCACAGATGCCGGGACACCGGGCATTTCCGATCCGGGCGAGGAACTGGTGGCAATGTGTTATGAGGAAGACATCGAGGTTAATGCCGTTCCGGGTGCGGCTGCCTGTATCACTGCGGTGACGAGTTCCGGACAGGCGTGTCGGCGTTTTAGTTTTGAGGCATTTTTGCCAAAAGACAAAAAGGAGCGCGCGCGTGTATTGGCAGAGATGCAGCAGGAGACACGCACCATGATCGTTTATGAGGCACCGCATCATCTGCGTGCGACCTTGCAGGAACTTTATCAGGCACTCGGCGACCGCAGCATCACGCTCTGCCGGGAACTGACCAAGCGTTATGAGGAAAAGAAGAAAATGACGCTGGCGCAGGCTGTGGATTATTACAGGGAAAATGACCCGCGCGGTGAATATGTCCTTGTCATTGCCGGTAAGTCCAAAGAAGAGGTCATGCAGGAGGAGCAGAGCCGCTGGGAAGATCTGAGCATTGAGGAGCATATGCAGATCTATCTGGATCAGGACTACAGCAAAAAGGACGCCATGAAAGCTGTAGCCAAAGACCGTGGCGTCAGCAAGCGCGATATTTATCAGGCGCTTTTATGATGTTCCAAGCAGGGCATCCCGCAGGATATCAAAAGGCGCAGGTCCGGTCTGTAATATCTTTTTATGAAATTCCATATAAGAAAAATCATCTTTTTTTGCATCCTTATAGTCTTTCTGTAGGGATGCAAAATTCATATAGCCTACATAATAATGCAGGTAATTTGCAGGATCTTCCACGATCAACTGGTAGATCTGATCGACGACATCTTGATCTTTGATCCCATAATTTTCTAAAAACTCCAAAAGACTGGTACGATCCCAGCCATAATAATGGATGCCAATGTCGGCAGAGGCATAGAGACTTAGGACAATGCTCTCATTGAGGGCTAGGACGGACGCAAGTTGATCCGGCAGTCCGGCGTATTGATAAGACATATATTCCACATAGGTAGCCCAGCCCTCGGTATATGCCGGAAAGGATAAAAGGGCGCGCACCGGTTCCAATCCGTACTGATAGGACATGGCGGTCTGGTAAAGATGACCGGGAAAACCCTCATGTGCCATGGTGGTAAAGAGGGAAGTCGTGTCGGCATTGCTGTCTGGATTGAAAAAAATATTGTGATAGCCACCAGAATCCAAAGGCGCGATCAGATAGTAGGCGGGCGCACTGGTCTGCCGCAATTGTGGCGCAATTTCATGGATGGTGACGGTAACATTTTCACAAGCAGGAAAGTCATTTTGTATAGAATCCTGTAAATGCTCGATCATGTCATCGGCTGTTTTTAGGGGGCAGGTATAAGAGCCCAGCATGGACGCTAAGGCAGGATTGTGGGCAAAGAGGTCAGCCATTTGGAACAGGTCTTCCTGACGTTTGGCAGCGATTTCTTGGAAAACCGTATAGGGACTTTCCTTTGTGCCGGTGTTCTTTCTGACCAGAAGGGCGTAGTATGTACGTCCTTTTTCTTTGACAGAAAGACTTCCATTATCGTCTGTTTTGTCAATAATCGACGATAATTGATTAGAAAGCGACAAATAAGACGGTAAAACGACATCATAAATGATCGACTGATTCCGGGAGATATAGGACGCTTTTTCCGCTTCATCTAAAAAGGCAGCGTTTTTTATGCGGTCGTCAAAAGAAGTCAGAAGCAGGTGGTCGGCCTGCACCTGTGAAAAAGAGGCACAAAAATCAATGGTCTGTTGCAACGAGTCTGTGTTTTCCATAAGCCCCAATTTGGTCTGTTCCGTAGCAAAGGCATAGATCTGTCCGAAGTAGATATCCATTTCTTCTAAGAGGGACAGGTAACATTCAATATCCTCGGTATCGTGAAAGGAAAAAGAGGACAAAAGAACCGGCAGGGAAGAAGGAATACCGGCGGTCGGCGAGAGCAGATTTTGATAGTAGTAGTAGTCGCCCAGTTTTTCCTCCAGACCATAGTAATCCTTCATAAGGTCATAGACCAGCCTTTGCCGGGCAGTCAGATTATTGCGGTCAATGTCCTTTAAACGGTCAAGCAGATTTTTGATCTCATCCATTTCCTTGATATGTTCTTCCATGGTCAGTGTGCAGAGCGTCTGGTCCGAAAAAGTGATATGATAGGCATCCGGGTTTTCTAAAGTAAAGTGGCAGGACATAGGATCGGCTTCCATCTGCCTGCAAAACCAATCGCCTGTCAGATCCTCAAAAGTATCTGCATCGCTGGTCTGACCCGCATCAAAAAGCCTTGCATTTCCCAGATCCTCTTTGCTGCAGCCTACCGCCGAAAAGGCGATCAGGATAGCAAGGATCAGACAAAGAAATCGTTTTCCCATAATGCCTCCCAAAGAAATACCATAGTTACAGTGTATGTACAATGAAAAAAAATATGATTTCCGGCATAGATTTTCCTTAAAATTCATACATATGAAAAAAAGTCTTGGAGTGCCTATGAATTATCTTTGGGCAGGCATGCTTTTACTTGGCATCGTCTATGGAGGCTTTCGGGGAGAGATGGCAGCAATCACGGAAGCGGCACTTTCCTCTGCAAAGGAAGCCGTTTCTCTTTGTATCACATTGCTTGGTGTCATGTGTTTTTGGGTAGGTATGATGAACATTGCGCAAAAGAGCGGACTATTGCGTACTCTGGCAGAAAAACTGGATCCCCTGCTGAACTTTTTATTTCCTACATTAAAAAAGGAGACCAAGGCAAAAGAATATATCGCGACCAATGTCATCGCCAATATCTTTGGACTTGGCTGGGCGGCAACACCGGCAGGACTTTCTGCCATGCAGGAATTAAAGAAGGTCAGCCGGCAGAAAGAGGGCGTGGCAAGCCGGGAAATGTGTACTTTTCTGGTACTCAATATTTCTTCCCTGCAACTGATCCCGGTCAATATGATCGCCTATCGCAGTCAGTACGGATCGGCAAATCCATCCATGATCACGGGTCCTGCCATTCTTGCGACCGCTATCAGCACTTTGGTTGCCGTGATCTTTTGTAAACTGGCATGTATGGGGCGGGAGGATCGGCTATGAAATTGCTTCTATATATATCCGATGCCATCATCCCCATTCTCTTGTTTATCATCCTTTTTCACGCCCTGCTTGGCAAGGGAAGGGTCTATGAGGATTTTCTGGAGGGGGCGAAAGACGGCTTTCACACCGTGATCGGCATTATGCCGACGCTGATCGGGCTTATGTGTGCGGTCGGTGTCCTGCGTGCTTCCGGCTTTCTGACGGATCTGGCAGTCTGGTTGGGAAAGATCATACCCGAGGAAGTCTTTCCCTCCGTGCTTCTTCCAGCGGCTATCGTAAAAATGTTTTCCTCCTCGGCGGCGACCGGACTGGTCTTAGATATTTTTAAAGAATATGGACCGGACAGCAGCAATGGGCTGATTGTATCTTTGATGGGATCTTGCACGGAGACCATCTTTTATACCATGTCGGTCTATTTTATGAGTGTCGGCATCCGAAAGACCAGATGGACGCTGGCGGGCGCGCTGGTAGCGACTTTGGCGGGGCTGATCGCCAGTGTGATCCTGGGGCGGATGCTATAGGAACTGTACAAATTTTCAAATTCGTAGTAATATAGGGAAACTTGGTGACATATATTATAGAAGATAAGGAAGAAAACAAATGAACATGCTCATGGATCTCATCACAAACCGTATATTTGTGGCAACGGCGGCTGCCTGGCTGGTGGCGCAAGTCTTAAAGGTTATCATTGACGCGGCAAAAAATGGTTTTTCCGCGGAACGTCTCACGGGAAGCGGCGGTATGCCAAGTTCACATTCAGCCACAGTTACGGGCCTGGTCGTTTCGACTGCTATCGTGGAGGGACTGGGAGGATTTCCTTTTGTTATGGCTTTGTTTTTTGCCATTATCGTGATCTACGATGCAGCAGGCGTGCGCATGGAGACAGGGCGCGAGGCGCAGTTGCTCAACCGTCTTTTGGAGCGGGATAAAGCCGAGGGCAGAGAGCCTTTGTACGAAGGAAACTTAAGAGAAAAGATGGGGCATACCATACCGGAGATCATCATCGGTATGATCTTAGGCGCGGTCGTGGCAGTCATTGTCTGCAGTATCATGCAGGGGCTGATCGTATACTGATGTCAGATCTTATCGATGACAAAAATTTGACAATCCGGGATAAGAAGCCTATAATAAATAACGTTGACGCGGGATGGAGCAGTCTGGAAGCTCGCCGGGCTCATAACCCGGAGGTCATAGGTTCAAATCCTATTCCCGCAATTTTTTAGGAGATGTCCGATAGGATGTCTCTTTTTTACATCACAAACCAAAGGAAAGCGTATGGAGAACAAGTGGGATTTTCAGGTAAATGATATTGTAACCATGAAAAAGAAGCACCCTTGTGGGAGCGACCAGTTTCGCATCCTGCGTGTGGGAGCCGATTTTCGTCTGGCATGTCTGGGATGTGGGCATCAGATGATGCTGCCGCGCACAAAAGTGACCAAGGCATGCAAAAATGTTTTGCACGAAAATGTAAAAAAGGCTTGAAAAAGCGGGAAAATCATGGTATCATATCAACTCGTGGTATATTAAAATATCCTTGCTTTGCCGTATATTGGCAAGGCCAAAAGACCAAAAGGAGGTAAAATCGCATGAACAAGTATGAATTAGCACTCGTTGTTAATGCTAAGATCGAAGATGATGCGAGAGCAGCAGTCGTTGAGAAGGCACAGGGTTACATTACCCGTTTCGGCGGCGTTGTCAGTGAAGTAGAAGATTGGGGTAAGAAGAAGTTAGCTTACGACATCCAGAAGATGAGCGAAGGTTACTACTACTTCATCCAGTTCGAAGCAGAAGCTGATGCACCTGCTCAGATCGAAGAAAACGTTCGTATTATGGATAATGTTCTTCGTTTCTTATGCGTCAGAAAAGACGAGGCATAGATAGTAGATAAGGAGTAGGAATGAATAGACTGATTATGATGGGTCGCTTGGTAGCAGATCCGGAAGTAAGATATGGGGCAGCCAATGGTTCTGCTGTAGCAAATTTTAGAATTGCCGTAGATAGAAGATTCAAGAGAGATGGAGATCCGGATGCAGATTTCTTCCGTATCACTGCTTTTGGACGTCAGGCAGAGTTTGCTGAGAAATATCTTAGAAAAGGTACCAAGATCTTATTAGAAGGTGAAATCAGAAACAACAATTACACCGGAAAAGATGGGAACATGGTATATTCCGATCAGATCATTGCGAATTCCATTGAGTTTGCAGAGAGCAAGAATGCTCAGTCAAACAATGGATTTGGCGGCGACATGGGAACTCCGGCACCGAATACAAACGCTGGAGACGGTTTTATGAACATTCCGGATGGTATTGAAGAAGAATTGCCATTCAATTAGCATTGATTAGGAGGTAGCGTCATGGCTTACAATAAGACAGCAGATGGTTCAAGAAGAAGACCTATGCACAGAAGAAAGAAAGTCTGTGTATTCTGTGGTAAGGACAACGTGATTGATTACAAGGATACAGCAAAGTTAAAGAGATACATCTCAGAGAGAGGTAAGATCCTTCCTCGTCGTATCACCGGTAACTGTGCAAAGCACCAGAGAGCTTTAACTGTAGCAATCAAGAGAGCTCGTCACGTAGCACTTATGCCATATGTTTGCGAATAAGATTCGTAGATAAGATATAGTATTCCAAAAGGAGCATTTCCGTAGAGATATGGGAATGCTCCTTTTTTGTATATAGGAAAATAGGTGGTTTATTCCCGTAAAAAGGACGCCTTGTAGGCGGTGCCCCATTCTGCCATTGCCGTGATGATGGGGCGCATGGATTCGTCCAGATCCCTTTTTAATTCATTGAAACGCCAAGGGCGTGACATGAGGTTTCGAATGATCAGTATCTTCCATTTACTTCCGATCAGTTGCAATGTGGTTGCAACCGGACAAGCCGGTAATTCTTCTTTGGTCAGCATAAAATCATAAGCAGGAACAGGAAATGTTCAAAAAAAGAAAAATGGAGGAAGATTTCATGGAAAAAGTAGTAGAATTTTTACAGGAAAATCCGCAGATTGAGATCTCCGTATCCAGCCCAACTTATGCATGGATCCGTCTGCATGGAAAAGCAGTTTTTGAGGACAACATGCAGGCAAAAGAAATGTGCATCGCCAATCCTATTGTCAAGAGCCAGTATAAGACCGCGGATAACCCAATTTTTGAAGTATTTTATTTGGAAGATGCGCATGGTGTGATCGCGGACTTTTCAGGAAATCCACCATATGAATTTTAAAACAGTGATGAGATAAACAGGAGGAGCAGCCATATGAACCAGAGTGAGCGACGTATGTATTTGATCAAAGAATTGTTAAAAGAACAGCCGGGCTATAGAGATATGGAGATTCCGGCAAATGCTTCTGAGCAAAGACGTCTGCTGCGTTCACTTATGAATGTGCGTATGGCGGCTCCTGTGGATGATGGATTTTTGCAGATCCAGGATGCATATCTCCAGGAGGAGAACCGGAAAAAGGGTTTTGTGACTCTGGCGGATATGGAAGAATTGCAGGAAGATCTCTATCTTTGGCGGGGAGACATCACAAGACTTGCCGTGGGTGCAATCGTCAATGCGGCAAACAGCGGCATGACAGGCTGTTATCAACCCTGCCATAACTGCATTGATAATTGTATCCACACCTATGCGGGGATGCAGCTACGATCCTTTTGTAGTGAAATGATGGTAGAACAGGGCTACGCTGAACCGACCGGGCAGGCGAAGATCACACCTGCGTATAATCTGCCCTGCCAATACGTGATCCATACAGTTGGACCGATCGTGCAGGGAAAACTGACGCAGAAAGACCAGGATCTCTTGCGCTCCTGCTACCAGTCCTGTCTGGATCTGGCAGAGGAAAAGGGAATTGAAAGTATCGCCTTTTGTTGTATTTCGACCGGTGTTTTTTGTTTTCCGAATGCGCGTGCGGCAGAGATCGCTGTTGAGACTGTGAAAGAGCATAAGGCGCAGACCGGATCGGATATTAAGGTGGTTTTTAACGTCTTTAAAGAGGAAGACGAAGGGATTTACCGTAGATTATTAGGATAGGTTTTTGGAATAAGGCATGAGATAGCAAGCAGAGAAAGAAGTATGGAACAGATGAAAGAGCAAGCGGACAAGATAGAACTTATCAGACATAAAATTGAGGATGCGGATGCTATTGTGATCGGTGCCGGTGCGGGACTTTCCACGGCGGCAGGCTTTACTTACAGTGGCGATCGCTTTGAAAAGTATTTTTCAGATTTTGGGAGCGCGTATGGCTTCTCCGATATGTATTCCGGTGGCTTTTATGATTACGCCACGCTTGAGGAATATTGGGCGTATTGGAGCCGCTATATTTATATCAACCGTTATCAGGATGTGGAGAATGGCACATATCGGAATTTATATGCGCTGGTAAAGGATAAGGACTACTTCGTGCTGACGACCAATGTGGATCATCAGTTCCAAAAGGCGGGATTTGCAAAGGAAAGACTCTTTTATACCCAGGGCGACTATGGACTTTTTCAGTGCGGCAGACCCTGTCATGCTAAGACATATGATAATGAAAAAACTGTGCGGGATATGGTTCTGGCGCAGGGGTATGCCATTGCGGAGGATGGGGCTTTGTATCTGCCGGAGGGCGTAATGCCTAAGATGAGCGTTCCCGCTGAACTTGTTCCGCGCTGTCCTAAGTGCGGCAGACCTATGAGCATGAACCTGCGCGCAGACAATACCTTTGTGGAAGATGCGGGCTGGAAAGCGGCGTCCGCATCTTATGTGCGCTTTATGGAAGAGCATATGCGAAAAAAGATCGTCTTTTTGGAACTCGGCGTAGGTTATAATACGCCAGGTATCATCAAGTATAATTTCTGGCAATATGCGGCAAACTGGCAGAATGCCTTTTATATCTGTATCAATCAGGGGCAGGCATACCTGCCGGAAGATATCGAGGACAAAGGGCTGGCGGTCAATGCGGATATTATGCAAATACTTGAGGGGCTATTATGATGCTACAATCATAGTCCCATTTTTTTCTGGAAAAGATCGCCGATGATCTGGGCAGTTTCTGCCACACCAAAATCGTCGGATTTGATACAAAGATCGTAATTCTTTACATTGCCCCAATCTGTCTTGGTAAAGTGTCTGCAATGGATGGCACGCTCATGGTTGACCTTTTTCACCTTTGCAGCAGCAGATTGCGGAGAAATATTGTCACGTGCTGAGACTCTGGCAGCCTCGGCATCCAGATCTGCACTGATGAAAACATGGTAGGCTGTCGGCATATCTTTTAATATGTAGTTTGCCAAACGACCTACGATGATGCAGGAACCCCTCTGGGAAAGTTCGTGGATCAGAGCAGATTCTTTTGCAAAACCGAAACGCTCAGCCAGAAGTTTTCCGATCTCACGTCCGCCACTACCAAATTCACGGGAAATGGTGATGACATAACTGGAGGAAGTTTCTTCTGAGACAGCAGTCTCATCCTCTTTTTTAAGTAACTTATCGCGCTGCTTGCCAAATGCCCGGTTGAGGATACCGCCTGCATACAGCCTTCTCCGGCGAGTGGGATCAGGTTTGCCGGCAGGTATAAAAAGATACCCAGTGCGACAAACACCGTGCTGGCAAGTACCATGACGATACGGATGCCCAGATTTTCCGGCGTTGGCAGGAAGGATACCAGATAGTTATAAAACGTCGTGAAGTAACCGAATACGACACCGATCAGAACCTGTAACCACTGAACGGGTTTGAAATTTTTTCGCAATAAGAGGATCTGGATCAGAACCAGTACGATATGGAAAAGGATGGTTGCCTTGCCCATCTCAATGCCCCAGACGCAGGTCATGGTGTAAGGGATGGAACTGACGGGTGATACACCCAGATTTGATTTTACGGAAAGCGCAATGCCGATGGTCATTACGAAAAGTCCGATAAAATACATAGGGATTTTAGTTTTTAAATGTTTCATTTATTTGTGTCTTTTTTCTTATAAGTAGTTACCATGTTGTCATATACGCGACCGAGCAAGTCCTGTAATTGTTGCTTTTCTGCCGGGGTAAAGCCCTCTAAAGCCTGGGATTCGATCCGGGCAAATTCCAGATTGAGACGGTCAGCATACTTTTTTCCGCTTTCCGTGAGATAGACATGGAGAGAGCGGCGATTGCTGTCGGCAGTCTTTCGTTTGATATAACCTTTGTTTTCCATGCCATTTAAGATGGCGGTCAAAGACGCCGGCTCAATGTGGCAGAATATGGCGATTTCTTTTTGGATTGCCCCATCATGGCGGAGCAGATAATCGAGAACTTTTGGTTGTCCTGAGGTCAATCCGGTATCTTTGACACTGGAGATCAGGGCTTTTTGTATCATCAGATGATCAGACATCAAAAGATAATGGAATGTTTCCTGCATGATTGCCTCCTTAGTTAGATTTCTAATTGTTAGAAACCTAACTAAATATATACGAAGGAAGGGAGATTGTCAAATGAAATGGAAAAAACATTGGAAATATAGTAATATGGGGAAAAGAAATTTTCCAAAAGTGTAAGGGGTAAAAATGCTGGAGACAGAAAGATTATTATTGCGAAAATGGACAGAGGTAGACGCGGACAGTTTATATACATATGCAAAAGATCCGGAGGTGGGTCCGGTTGCGGGATGGCCGCCACATAAAAACGTGGAGGAAAGTAAAGAGGTGATCCGAAATGTCTTTAACGGACCGGAGTGCTACGCGATCTGTGAAAAGGAAAACAACATTGCGATCGGGGCTGTCGAACTGAAACTGAAGGGACATACAGACATGACAGACCGGGACGATGAATGTGAACTGGGATACTGGCTGGGACAAAAATTCTGGGGCAGGGGTTATATGCCGGAAGCCGCAAGAGAACTTTTGCGCCATGGATTTGAAGATCTTGGAATGAAAAAGATCTGGTGTGGCTATTATGACGGCAACGATAAGTCCAAACGTGTGCAGGAAAAATTGGGCTTTGTTTATCATCATACCTGCGAGGATGTGCCGGTGCCTCTTTTACATGAGGTTCGCATTGGGCATACAAATCTAATGACAAAAGAGCATTGGGATGCTTTGTGATTTGGGGTTTAGAAATGAAGAAAGTCGTTATTTTTGGAGCAACAGGACATACCGCAAAATATATATGATTACTATGGTGGAAATGACATTTCGCATTACCCGTAAAAAATAGCGAAAAATGTATTTTAGGAAGGGCTGACCTATGATGGCGTACACGGATAAATATTGGAAATTATTGATCCCTCTTATGAAAAAGGAACTCAATAAGCGATATGGGAAGGAATATACGAAAGCGCTGATAGCAAAGGCGGATGGTGTATATCGGGATATGCTGGATCGTGTAGATGATGTGGGCGAGGACAATCCTATGGCATCCAATATCTATGAATGTCTGGTCGTTTTGGCGATCTGGAAGGCTGCCGATGGGAAAATATCCGTCAGTGATCTGCGGGAAATGTGTACGGCTATTCTGTCTATGCCTGTGCTGAAAATAGTAGGTTTATTTGTGAATGGAAATAAGGAAAGCGGTGTCAGAAAGTTCCGTAAGATGATAGAAAAAGATGCGGCATGGCTGGACGAGCACCCGGAATACAAGGATGTTTCCTGGGATTTCCATATTGATGATACAAAGCATCAAGAGGGATTTTACTATCATTTCACGCAATGTCCGCTCAATAATTTTGCTAGGAAAGAAGGCTATCTGGAGGTTTTGCCGGTCATGTGTGATGTGGATTTCCTCACAGCGAAACTCATGCACTTTACATTACATAGAGAGCATACGTTGGCAGGCGGAGGAGAAGTCTGCGATTACTGGTATGTGGGAGACGATTCAAGAAATACAAAGTCTTAAAGCAGAGAATAAAAGAAAGGCAATGAGGGTGACTGGGGAAAGCAGTATGCTGTTTGTAAGTTGGTAGGATGTCGGTGTGGAAAGAAAGTACAACAAAAAGCACGGAGGTGGGATATGTATTTTGCATATGGAGAAAATGAAATTTCATATCTCAAAAGTAAGGATGAAAAACTTGCGGAAGTGATTGAGAAGATTGGTATGATCGAAAGAGAAACGGATACAGACCTGTTTTCTTCGGTCATTCATCATATTATCGGGCAACAGATATCCACAAAAGCACAGGCAACTATCTGGCAGCGGATGCAGGAAGGTCTGGGAGAAGTAAATGCGGAAACGATTCTGGCGACGGATATTTCCAAATTGCAGTCTTATGGCATGACCTTCCGAAAAGCGGAGTATATCACGGATTTTGCAGAAAAAGTTCATAATGGGACTTGCAATCTGGATGCAGTCTGGCAAATGTCGGATGAGGAGGCTATCCGGGAATTGAGCAGTTTAAAAGGTATTGGTGTCTGGACCGCGGAGATGATCTTGCTCTTTTGTATGCAGCGTCCAGATATTTTTAGTTATGATGATCTTGCGATCCAACGTGGATTGCGGATGGTCTACCATCATCGTAAGATTGACCGCAAATTATTTGAGAAATATCGTCGGCGTTTTAGTCCCTATTGCAGCGTTGCAAGCCTGTATTTGTGGGCGGTGTCAGGTGGGGCGATTCCAGAGATGAAGGATTATAAACCGAAAACAAGCAAAAAATGAAAGTAATATTTGTAGGATAAGAAGTAAATCAGAGTTTGATGGAATATAAAGTCAATCGTAAATATACTTTCACCAGATAAGTTAGATATAGAATATAAACGGAAGATTTTGCAAAATGCAGACTTCCGTTTTTTTGATAGAGCAGAAGATCGATTTTGTGGATACTCGCTACCTGAAAATGAATATTTTTTAAAAAGTGGGAATAGGCTAATGACAGAAGACACAGATCGTGTTAATATGTGTTTGTAAACCATATTACCGAAAAATGAATAATTTTTAGAAAGTGGGAATAGGAGATGGCGCCATGCAACTTATCGTAAGAAAAAAGTATTTAGAAGAGTTGATCGAATTGTATGGAACACCAGACATAAAAGTTATCACGGGGGCATACGTTAAAATAGGACTAAATCAAGAGAAACCTTATAAAACAAGGGTTTGAATGATTTAAGTCCTATTTTTTTAATACCAATTTTGAGGTAAGGATTAGGACGGCGCCGAATGAATCAATACCTACAATGTCATATTATCTGGCTGATTACTGGATAATGGGAAGATTGTGAGGTGAACTATATAATTTTGAGATAGGACTTAGTTTATGCCTGAATTTTATGTTCAGGTGTAATCTGGGTCCTATTTTTTTAAAAAGTCCACGAGAGAATATGTTTTTGCAAAAAAAGTCCGCGAGAGAATATTCTGCAATTTCAAATAATGAGTTAGACTGAATGCAAGTCAGGGATAACCTGATGGACAACTAAATGTGCAATTACAGGTTTAATGAAAAATCATTATCATACCAGAAATGTCATATAGCTGCCTGTAATGGTGGCTTGCTTTTATCCGGAGGTAACTGTGGAGAAGATGAGTTCTTATCGAAAGAAGCAGTAATTTATCGCATAGGCGCAGAAGTTATGATATACTGTGTCTATGCGAGATTAAAGAAACTTACAAATCGGAATTTAATGCACATCTAAAAAACGAGAATTCACAAAAACATAGCCATAAAATGGTGATGAAAGGATGTATAATTATGAGTAAAAAAGTATTTGTTTTGGTACACGATTACTGGCATCACGATGATTCCATCAAGCCTATGATGGACTATCTGTTTAACGCAGATTATGAAGTAACATTCACAAAGAACCCAAATGACTATTTCAACGGGCAGTTTGATTTGTTTTTGTCTTTCAAAGACCCTATTGAAAATGATCAGATTCCTACTCCAATCTGGTGTGATGAAAAATGGACGGAGAAATTTCTGAATGATGTTCAGAATGGTATGGGAACGATTATGCTTCACGCATCACTTACTGATTACACAGAAAATCACCCAATCCTCACAAATGTTGTAAGAAGTAACTTTATCACTCATCCCGAAAAATGTCCGCTTACTGTAAAACCGATAGCAGAACATCCGATTATTGAAGGCATTGGCAAATTCACATTCCCTGATTTTGACGAACATTATGTAATGAAAATGATTCCGAATGCTGATACAACGATTCTTGCAGAAACCGTTTCAAAGAACGGCGTTCAGCCTGCTGTATGGGTTCACACCTATGGCAAGGGAAAAATCTGCTGTATCGTTCCTGCACACACTACTCAAAATCTGACCTGTGAACCATTTGTCAAACTTATAAAGAATGCTATTGATTGGGTTTAATAGCATTAATAGAGCGTCAAATTCCAGTTTGCCGAAATATCTGGCTGACTTTCCACATTTTACAGACATTTCAGCCTGTTCGTTAGTGAAATGATATGTATTTTCCCTTATTTTTGCCCTTATGAGATCATTGTAATGGAAATAAGGGAATTTCTTTTTTTAGTCATTGCCTGCCACTTTATCAAGCAGCCTTGCTGATTCCCGCTTGGCTTTTCTTGTGGAGTGAGCATAGACATTCATTGTGGTACTGACATCTGAGTGCCCTAACAGTTCCTGCACATCCTTTGGTGCTGCTCCGTTTGCTAGAAGGTTACTTGTGTAGGTGTGGCGCAACTGGTGAAAGTGAAATCCTTCAAATCCATCCAGTTTCTGTGCAATCTTCCTGCAAACAATTCCTAATGTACTTGGCAGTTCCAGACTTCCGTTCGGTCTTAAGCAGACAAAGGATATTTCATTGTAATCCTCAGGAATTTCCTCTGTTCCATCCAGATGATAGAACTCATAGTAAGTTCTGTAATCAGACAACTTATCTGAAAGTTAAGGAAAAATATGATATGCAGAGAGAAAACTTTTAGGCAGATATAAAGCAAAAACAGCCATGTATGAAGCATTGATGTTTCTGCTGATATGGTATTCTGTATCAATTACTCTTTTTCAGATGATACAGTCAAAGGTATTTATCTCTGATTGCAGAATATTCTTTGATGCAATCGGAACTTTCACACAGACCATTGCTGGCTGGGTTGTAATGACAGGAAAGAACGTGGCACAGATTAGTAATGGAATATCCAATCCTGTCGTTGCCGGAATTATATACTGGCTGATACGAATATTGATCTGCGGTGGATGTCTGGTGGGTGCGGGAATACATGTAGCGTTTATAGGGATAAAGATTGCAGAGTTATATAAGAAGTGCTGCTGGGATATGATTACCATATTGGTAACAATTATAAGCATGGCAATAGCAATCTACTTTGGAGATTGGATAATGACAGTCTTGCCGATCAATCTGCTATTTTTCTTATTATTCGTGCAACTGGTATATTTTGGAATCAAGTGATATGTAAAAGGCTGGCGGGAAACAATGGGATATAGTCAAATATAGAGTGATTTATCTATGTTGTTTTTTATAGTATAATGGAAACATGACATACAGTTGTCGTGTTTCCTATGTTAATATGTAATATGTAAAGGAGAATGTATGAAAATAGACAGGCAGTTAGGAATTTTATCCATACTATTACAGACAGAAACGGTTACAGCTCCATACTTGTCGGAAATATTTGAAGTGTCGAGAAGAACAATAAACAGAGATATTGAAGATTTATGTAAAGCAGGTATACCAATCGTAACACGACAAGGAAAAGACGGTGGGATTTCAATTATAGACGGCTATAAAATTGACAAAACAATGTTGACCCGTGATGAAATGCAGGATATCCTTGCAGGATTACGTAGTTTGGATAGTGTGAATGGGACTAATAGGTATGGACAGTTAATGGAAAAGCTGTCAATAGGATCTTCTGATTTCTTTGTGGGAAATCAATCGGTGTTGATTGACCTTTCTTCGTGGTATAAAGATTCTCTTGCATCGAAGATAGAAATGATAAGAAAGGCAATAGAGCAGCATAAGGAGTTAGAATTCTTTTATTATGCTCCAAATGGTGAGTCGCAGCGAACAATTGAACCATATTATTTGATTTTTCGATGGTCAAGTTGGTATGTGTGGGGGTGGTGCCAAAGTAGAGGAGATTACCGACTTTTTAAATTAAATCGTATGGATAAAGTATATTTATCTAAAAACTGTTTTTCAGAGAGAACGGTTCCTCTTCCGAACTTGAAAGATGAACGAATATTTCCCGGTGGAATTAAAGTAAAAGCTTTGTTTGAGGCAGATTGCAAATGGCGGTTGGTAGAAGAATTTGGACCGGATTGTTTTAGAGAACAAAAAGATGGAACGCTTCTTTTTCAGGCAGATTATACGAATAAGGAAAATCTGCTTACATGGCTATTGACCTTTCGAGATAAGGTAGAATTGCTAGAACCCAAAACAATGAGACAAGAATTGCGACAAAGTATTCTGCAAATGAAGAAAAAATATGACAATACAATGGAAGGCTAAGGAGAAATGTGAATGGAATCAAGGTGTGGTATTTTATGTAGCAAATGTGAATGGCAAAAGACTGAAAAATGTAAGGGCTGTTCTAATATTGACAAACCTTTCTGGGGAGTTTGTCCGGTAAAGAGCTGTTGTGAAGAGAAAAAGTTGGAGCATTGTGGGGAATGTACGGATTTCCCATGCACACAATTAAATGAGTTCGCTTATGATGAAAAAGAAGGTGACTGTGGAGTCCGACTTGATCAGTGCAAAATCTGGTCTGCATTAATACAGATGCGATATAGTTGGATTGACGATTTCCTTATGAAGAAAAACGGCGTGACAAAACTACCACCACAGTGGAACTGGATCCGTTATGCGGTAGGTGGAAAAATGTTTGCAGCAGTGTGTCTTGGCGAAGACAATAGACCATATTATATAACTTTGAAATTAGAGCCATCAGAGGGTAGCTTTTTGCGTGAACAGTATGAGGATATCATACCGGGGTATTACATGAACAAGCAGCACTGGAATTCAATAAATCCAAACGGTGAAGTCGAAGACGATTTGCTAAAAGATTTATTGGATAAATCGTATCATCTTGTGCTTGGAGGTTTCAGTAAGAAGAAACAAAAAGAGATTTTAGAAAGTGGGGATGCAAAAAATGGCATTTGATTTTAAGAAAGAATATAAAGAGTTTTATTTACCCAAGAATAAGGCACAGATTGTAACAATGCCAAGGATGAATTATATAGCAGTTAGAGGTAAAGGAAACCCTAATGAAGAGGGCGGACAATATAAAACTGCGATTGGTGTTTTGTATTCTGTTGCTTACACTCTAAAGATGAGTTATAAAACGGATTACAAAATAAAAGGTTTCTTTGAATATGTAGTTCCACCACTTGAAGGATTTTGGTGGCAGGATCATGTTGAAGGTGTAGATTGTTCCAATAAGTCAGATTTTAACTGGATTTCTGTTATTCGGTTGCCTGATTTTATTACAAAGAAAGATTTTGATTGGGCGGTAGACACCGCTTCAAAAAAGAAAAAGATGGATTGTTCCAGTGCAGAATTTCTGAGTATAGAGGAAGGCTTATGTGTACAGATTATGCATATTGGATCATTTGATAATGAGCCTGAAACAGTAGCAATAATGGATAAATATTTGGGAGAAAATGGATATGTGAATGATTTCACAGATGAACGTCACCATCACGAAATCTATTTATCAGACCCAAGAAAAGTTGCACCGGAAAGATGTAAAACGGTTATCAGACATCCGATAAAGAAATTGTAATTGGCCCTATGTCAAGATTTAGTACAAGTTAAAATGAGTTTTTCTCATAATATTTCTTATGTCCGGTTATTTAGAGATCCTACTGATCTGTGTCAATTTTTTAGTCATATTTCACGGATCAACTGATTTCTCAGGCAAAATTCATATTTTATTTTCCGGACATAAGAAATATTATGGGCGGATCTCCATCTTTGGTATGGGAAGTCTTAGTTAATAATTTTGTGAGAGCAATACATTGTGGATTTCCGATACATCAAAAAGATCATCTTCCATCCGGTATCACCGGACAAAAGATGATCTTTATCATTAAAAAAATCTTATGAATCGTATTCTACTTGGAAAGTTCTTATTCTGCCAGATCCAGAATCTCAATCTTGGTAATCGTTGCTCCCTCTGTCGGAGAGGAGAACTCAATCCAGTTTTTGACACCGGCAAACTTCTCTGCACTAAGTGCAAGCACTGCCTCATTATACTCTGCGTAATCCATTGTGTCAAAGTGAGTTGCATTGATATCCTTACCCTTGCAAATTCCTTTGTTGTTGGTACGGCTCCAGATTCCTTCCCAGGATGCAACAACCTTCATCTTGGCTACATCTGCATGAGCTCCGGTGCTGTCATTGTCTAGTCCATCTGACCGTCATCATACTTGCGGATGCCGTTCTTGGACTTGTCCGGATTCGGTGTCGGTGCTGTGCTCGGAACAACCGTAGGTATGATCGTCGGTGCTGCTGCCGTGATGGTTGTCTTACCGGCCTTTTTTCCGGTAACAACGCCCTTCCTTGAAACCACTGCAATGGCTTTCTTCTTGCTGGTCCATTTGCAGGATTTTACCTTTACCGATTTGTTCTTCTTGACCTTTAAGGTCACCTTCCTGCCCTTTTTGACTGATACGCTTGTCTTATTCAGACGGACAGGCGTTTTCTATTCAATCTTTATGACATCTTTCAGCACATAATGGAATGTCGGTGCCGAGCTCTTTTCATTCTCTTTATATTCCTTTTTCAAGGAGATCTGATCCGTGTCATCCTCCGGATCCACCCCGATATAATCCCCCTGAAATACATGTACCTTCTTCTGCTCAAACCGGCGGATCAAAGAGTCTATCTTTTCTCTGGTCCCTGGTGCGGCGATCAGCTCATTCAATTCCAGCATCTGCACCCATCCCTGATCAAAACCTGCTCCGGCATCATTTCCATTCACGGTCGCATTCTCCTCATTTTCAATGTCCCGTCCCTCAATGACTGCCTGCACGGCAGAGGAAATATACGGTTCCCAGTTGATCCTGCAACCGGTAAGATACGTTGTCGGTGCCACATCCGCCATACTCTGATTATAACCGACATGATACACAATCTTCTCTCCCTTGACCTCTTCACACGCTACCGCCGGTCCTGTCGTATCGGAATGCTGTGATATGATCACGCAGCCCTCACGGATCAGCCCGGAGGCACATTTCTTCTCTAAGGCGTAGCTTCCCCAGGTATTTGTATACTTTACGGTCATCTGTGCCTGCGGCACGACGGAGCGCACACCGAGGAAAAATGCCGTATATCCGGAGATTACCTCCGCATACGGATATGCTCCGACATATCCGACCTTTGCCTGCTCCTTCGTAATGGTTCCCTCATCAATCAGCTGCTTTAATTTCATGCCCGCTGCCACACCGGAGATATATCTTCCTTCATAGATTGCTCCCATATATGTGTGATAATTTTTATAAACCGGCTTATCGTTGGCATTGGCGCAGGTAGACTGGCAGAACTGCACCTTCGGATACTTTCCTGCCCATTCCTTCGCTTTTTCTCCAAACGCAAAGCTTGTCGTAAAGATCATATCACAGCCATCATCCACCAGCTCCTGCAAAATACTCTCCTCGCTTCCCTCTGTCACATTAAACTTCGGGATCGTCTTCACCTGCCCGGCGTATTTCTTTTCAACTGCCTTCTGCGCCTTGACAAAATTACCTGTATAGGCGGTACTGGTATCTCCCACATAGACAAAGCCGATAGTGATCTTTCTTTGCTTTGTGTCATCCCGCATCAGTACATGAAGGCAGAACGCCGCCAGTACAACGAGCAGTGCGCTGCTAAATGTGATCAAATATATTCTCTTCATACCATGCCTCTCTTTCTTTTATGACTGTTCCAGAATATCTTTTCTGCCGTACAGACTCTCTACATCGATCGTTCCATCCTCCAGAAGACCTAACAGGATCTCCACAAGCTTGGGATCAAACTGAGTTCCCTTGCCCTTCTCCAGTTCGTTTAACACAAAATCAAGATCCAGCTTTTTGCGGTACACACGATTGGCTGTCATCGCATCAAAGGCATCAGCAATACCGATGATCCGCGCATTTAGCGGAATCTGTTCTCCCTTCAGCCCATTCACATAGCCTCTGCCGTCATACCGCTCATGATGGTACAGTGCCCCCTCATCCACATGCTCTATAAACGTAAAATTCTTTAAGATCTCTGCTCCCCGGATCACATGGGACTTCATCACATCGTATTCCTCATCGGTCAGGCGGCCTGCTTTATTTAAGATACGGTCCGGAATCGCGATCTTTCCGATATCATGCAGCAATGCTGTTTTTCGCAGCACCTCCAGATCCTCCTTATCGTATCCGAGCTTTTCTGCGATCATAACAGAGTATTCCGATACACGCTGGGAATGCTGACTGGTATTTTCATCCTTGGCATCGACCGTTCTCGCAATCGTGATGATCGTCTCATTTCCCATCTGGATCTGGTTCTTTGCAAGCTCCAGCTCCTTCTTCTGCAGATTCAGCTTCTTCTGGATCTGTGTTCTTACGATCAGCCAGGTCAGATATGCGATCGTCAAAACGAGGACGGCACCGTAATAAACATAAAACCACCAGTGATCATAGATTTCTTTGTCCTTTACGATCGGATAGGTGCTTTCCTCGATCACCTTTGCTTTCTGGTTATCGTACACCGCCATGTGGAAAACATAATCTCCTGTCGGCAGATTGGTGTACACAATATTTTTCAGTTCACTCTGAGCAACAATGACCGGCTCCTTGTCAAAGCCCTCCAGCCATACCCGCACATACGGATCGTTGATCGAGTAATTGACTACTTCCGGTACGATCTCGATATGTGACACGCCTCTCGGAATATGAAAGACCTCTCCTCGCTCCACATAAGATCTCTCCCCGTCCAGCCGGATCGACTTCATCAGCATGCGGTACGAGAAATTGTGTGAATTATAATCATTGATATTCATATATACCGCGCCAAAGCCACCGGAAATATAGAGATTATCGTTCTCGTCAATATAATTCCATGCATTTGGCGTCAACGACTCCTGCAGACCCTTTGCGGCATTTAACAGATCATAATCTAACTTCTCTCCGTTTTCCAGCTTCTTCTTATCTACAACATAGATACCGGCTGAACTGAGCACAAAAACCTCCCCCTTATTTCCCTCAACCATATCGAAATTATTATAATACGGGAAATTCTTCAGCTCGCGGATCTGATCCTTTTTCATGAAGCACAGACTGTTGCTCGTGATCACGAAAATACCTCCGTTATCGGTATCCGGAACCATTCTGAGTACAACTCCGGAGCTTAAGCCGTTTGTCTTCTTGTAATGCGAAACCACCTTCCGATTGCGGATCAGTGCAATACCATTACCGTCTGTTCCTGCCAGGATACTTCCGTCCTTCTGCTCCAGCATACAGAGCACCTTTGGATTAGCAAGACCATTCTCTGTGCCGATCGTTCCTGTGATCTTTTCGTTTTTGACAAAACTGATGCCGATGTCGCCCGCCAGAGCAATGGTTCCATCCGTGAGCTCCATCGCAGTTCTGAACTTATCGCCGAGCAGCCCTTCCTTCTCTGTATAGCTGTGCATGGTTCCATCCGTGGCAAGCTCCAGCACACCGGAACCGGAGGTACAGATCCACAGATGGTTGCGGCTGTCCACCATCAGACAGCGTATCCGGATGCCCTGCAGTTTTTTAGTCAGTGCATTCTCCCGAACCTCTGTCATACGTCCATTTACAATGTCAAGACCACTGTCTGTACCAAAATACAGATTACCGTCCCACTTTGTCACGGTATTTACGACATCCTCATCCAGTCCTACCTCAGTAAATATCTCCGTAAACACAGACTTACACATCCGAAACAGACCAAGTCTTGATGAGGTAAACCAGAGGTTTCCCTGATAATCAATCAGCATGTGATCGATCGAGCTGTTAAACTTGTTGGTATTGATATCCTGATAAACATTCTTTGCATTCAGATAACCGGCTCCATTGTCCGCACAAATAAAGATCTCACCATCCTCGGAGCGTTTTAATGACTTAATATTGGACAGGGAACCGCATTTGATCACCTGCGTGTTCTTCCAGATCTTGCCGGAGGGTTCATAGACCTCGATCACATTGTCGGTTCTTCCAACATACAGCTTGCCGGACTGGTCAAACATACAACAGGAATATGCTGCCTGCATCGGTCTTTTCTCCCACTGTGCGATGATCTCTCCGTTACGGAGAAGGTACAGACCTCCCTCATCCGTAACTGCAGCCACATGACCTTCCTGATCCGCCGAAAGACTTCTGGCATAGGTGATCTCCGGGATCATATCCGTAACTGCCAGACCACCGGATAAGGATACAACGGCAAGCGCATCCGTTGTACCGATGTAAAAAGTTCCATCGGAATTTTCTGTAATGCATCGCACCGAATCGGAGGGAAGTCCGTGCATGGAATCTATAACATTGGAAATTTCTTCATTAATGCTGATCGAAACACCACTGTCATTTGTTCCGATCCAGAGTCTTCCTGCCTCATCCGTATAAAGGCAGTTGACATTTTTGACCGACTCGTATTCATTCATCCATCGAAAGCGGCTTCCATTGTAGCGGTACAGTCCGCCATAAGTTCCGACCCACAGGATACCGTCCTTTGTCTGTGCAATATCATTCGCCTTGCCACCCGGCAGCCCGTTTCCATCGTTATATATCGTCTGGACATATGTGTTATAACGCTCTTCTGCTGCCGCCTTCATGTCACAGCCCGGCTGCCATGCGGCAAGCAGAACAAGGATTCCTGCAAAGATTCCCGTCTTCACATGATTCGGACGTATCCTCGGATTCTTTGTCTCCTGCTTTCTCTGTCTCCGGTCATGAAACAGCTTCAGCACGGCAAAAAACGCCACCAGCGTCACAACCTTATCCAGAAAGTCCACGTAAAACTCTCCAATCACATAACAGAGCCAATGGATCAGTCCCATCTGTCCCAGCAGATCGATCACACCGTCTCCCCAGATATTTCCGGTTCTGCCATCGGAGAAAAGGATATTTAACGGAACCGATACTGCCACCGACACCACGGTAACCAGAAAGCTGAGTGTCATCGTCCGGAACAGATTCTGCAGATATCCCCTTGCCGCGCAGTGTCCTACCAGAATCCCAAGTGCCACATTGGTGATGGCATAGATACAGGAAACCGGATAGGAAAAACCGTAGATCACATTCGTCGCTGCACCGACGATTCCACCGCACACCGGTCCCAGTGCATACGCACTGCAGACTGTGCCAAAGGAATCCAGCCAGAGCGGAAGCTGCATCTCCGCTGCCGCATACTTGCCGATACAGTTGATCAGAATGCATCCGATTACGAATAGACTTATTTCGTAGTTCTTTTTATGCTGCATTTTTTCATACCTCTTTCTATTTGTTCATTCTTCTCGTAATTACGATAATTATAATGGTATTATTTTATCGAGACAAGTCGTTTTGTGAATTTTTTTATATAAAAACTTACTAAATTTCTGATTATCTTTTCATAAGTTGGTAAATGCCGATATAT
>ERZ839947.415-NODE-415-length-60287-cov-7.292536_pt1 | contig 60287 bp, 45 predicted proteins | sample MGYA00519908_ERZ839947 | MGnify/ENA primary metagenome ERZ839947 (study PRJEB31850, sample SAMEA3708857) | human gut metagenome | biome: human gut; feature: human-associated habitat; material: faeces | place: China | collected 2014 ... | reverse complement strand
GACTTTGATATAAAGGAAATAGCCCGCTATGCTAAGGAAAACGGAATTGAGATTATCGGACACCATGAAACGGGTGGTAACATAATCAATTATGAGAAACAACTGGATAAGTCTTATAAATGGTATGCTGACTTGGGTATTCATAGTGTGAAGACCGGTTATGCCGGCGGACTTCCCAATGGGCACAATCATCATGGACAATACAATGTACGCCATTACCGTAAAGTGGTAAAGACTGCTGCAAAATATCATACCACTCTTGATGTACACGAACCGATCAAAGACACTGGTATCCGCCGTACATACCCCAATATGATGACTCGTGAGGGTGCCCGTGGCATGGAATGGAATGCCTGGAGCGAGGGAAATCCCCCCGAACATCATGTACTTTTGCCATTTACCCGTCTGTTGTCAGGGCCAATGGACTATACTCCGGAAATCTTCGACATACTGTATGAGCGTGCCAAAAAGTCTCCTTATCGCAAGAAGTGGAATATGAAGGATAGTAAGGATTGCCGGATCAATTCTACGCTGGCGAAACAGATCGCTAACTGGGTGATACTTTATTCTCCTTTGCAAATGGCTGCCGACATGATTGAAAATTACGAAGGACATCCTGCTTTTCAATTCTTTCGCGATTTTGATGCTGATTGTGACTGGTCGGAAGCGCTGGCAGGTGAGCCGGGAGAATATGTAGTCATAATGCGCCGCGCAGGAGACAAATATTTCATGGGTGCAGCTACTAATGAAGACGCACGTGAGGTTACAGTCAAATTGGATTTTCTGGAAAAAGGCAAGACTTACAGGGCTGTCATTTATGCTGATGGTAAAGAGGCTGACTGGATAACGAATCCTACGGCTTATGAGATTATAGAGAAGCAGGTGACTGCTGAAGACACTCTGTCTGTGGACATGGCAAGAGGTGGAGGACAAGCCATTACCTTTATGCCACTTTGATTATGAATATGTAATACTATTAAGAATATGAAGAAAAACATGAAACTGAATTTTATGTTGATGAGTGGAGTGCTGTTATTCGGAATGTACAGTTGTACCCCGGGAGCGCAGGATTATTCATCATACGTTAATCCGTTTATCGGTACGGGAGGGCATGGACATACTTACCCTGGGGCTGTAGTTCCGAACGGAATGATACAACCCAGTCCCGACACACGCATTTATCAGTGGGATGCCTGTTCCGGATATTATTATGCAGATTCTACTATTAATGGATTTTCGCATACCCATCTCAGCGGTACAGGTTGCGGAGACTATGGTGATGTATTGCTGATGCCTACCGTAGGCAAACAGGATTATCATGCAATGGGAGAAGAGAGCCAACAGATGGCTTATGCTTCTGCTTTCTCCCATGACAATGAAGTGGCACAACCGGGGTACTATTCAGTCTTTTTGGATCGTTATCAGGTAAAAGCCGAATTGACGGCTACCAAACGTGCAGCTATTCACCGCTATACTTTTCCGAGAGCGGAAGATGCCGGATTTATACTGGACCTGGATTACAGCCTGCAGCGTCAGAAGAATGAAGAGATGGAGTTGGAGGTTATCAGTGATACAGAGATACGAGGACGTAAGAAAACAGTATATTGGGCATTTGACCAGTATATCAATTTTTATGCGAAGTTTTCCAAACCTTTTACCTATACATTGGTAACCGACTCTATGGCATTGGATGAAGGTGGTCCACTTTTTCCGACAGCTAAGGCTTTGTTACAGTTCCAGACAGAGAATAATGAGGAAGTTCTTGTGAAAGTCGGTGTTTCTGCTGTAGATATGGATGGGGCACGAAAGAATGTGGAAGCTGAAATACCTGAATGGGACTTTAACGGTGTGCGTAGTGCTGCCCGTGAATCATGGAATAATTATCTTGCCAAGATAGATATTGAAACCTCTGATAAGGATCAGCGAGTGATGTTTTATACTGCACTCTATCATACCGGTGTGCAACCTAATCTGTTTACAGATGCCGATGGACGCTATCTGGGTATGGATTTGAAACCTCATCAGGGCAGTGTGGAAGAGCCTGTCTATACCGTATTCTCTTTATGGGATACATTCAGGGCATATCATCCGTTGATGACAATTATCGATCCTGATTTAAATGAAGCCTTTATCCGTTCATTGATCCGGAAGCAGCATGAGGGTGGTGTATATCCTATGTGGGAACTGGCCGGAAACTATACGGGAACAATGATAGGTTATCATGCTGCATCTATTATAGCTGATGCTTACACAAAAGGTTATCGTAATTTCGATGTGGAAGATGCATACAAGGCTTGCATCCGCGCTGCGGAATATGATACGACCGGTATATTATGTCCGCCGTTAGTATTGCCCCACCTGATGCCTCAAGCTAAATACTGGAAGAATAAAATAGGCTATGTGCCTTGCGACAAGGATAATGAATCGGTAGCAAAGGCGTTGGAATATGCTTATGACGACTGGTGTATTTCTGTGCTGGCAGATGCTATGGGGGATGAACCGAATGAGGAAAAATATGCAGCCTTTGCTAAGGGATACCAGGTTTATTTTGATGCTTCTACCCGTTTTATGCGCGGACTGGACAGTGAAGGTAACTGGCGTACTCCTTTCAATCCCCGTTCATCCAATCACCGTAGTGACGACTATTGCGAAGGTACAGCCTGGCAATGGACTTGGTTTGTGCCTCATGATATAGATGGATTAGTGGAACTGATGGGAGGACGTGATGCCTTTATCGGTAAACTGGATTCTTTGTTTATTGCCGATTCTGCTTTGGAGGGTGATATGGTTTCTGCTGATATCTCCGGTTTGATAGGACAATATGCACATGGCAATGAACCGAGCCATCATATTACTCATCTGTATAACTATGTGGATCAACCCTGGCGGACACAAGAACTGGTGGATCAAGTGTTACATACCCTTTATTTCAATGATCCGGACGGATTGTCGGGTAATGAGGATTGCGGACAGATGTCCGCGTGGTTCATTCTCAATTCTATGGGTTTCTATCAGGTATGTCCGGGTAAACCGGTTTATTCTATCGGTCGCCCATTATTCGAAAAATCTACCATTCAATTGAAAGATGGCAAGACATTCACTGTCATAGCACATAATAACAGTCGCGAGAACAAGTATGTGCAGAGTATGGTACTGAATGGAAAGAAGTTGGATAAGCCTTTCTTTACGCATCAGGATATAGTAGATGGTGGTACGTTGGAACTGACGATGGGGAATGTCCCTCTGAAGTGAAGAAGAATGATTTAGTCAATAGGTATGAATCAAAATAGTCGTAATCCGATTTCCTGGGTACCCACCGTCTACTTTGCCATGGGACTTCCCTTTGTTGTACTGAATATGGTGTCTGTGCTGATGTTCAAGGGATTGGGGATTGGTGATGCACAGATTGCTTTGTGGACATCACTGATTATGTTGCCTTGGACACTGAAATTCCTTTGGAGTCCGTTCTTGGAAATGTTCAAGACAAAGAAGTTCTTTGTGGTGTTGACACAATTGATTACCGGGGCAGGTTTTGCCCTGGTAGCATTGGCGTTGCATCTTCCGGCTTTCTTTGCCGTGTGTATTGCTTTGTTGGCGGTTATTGCTTTCAGTGGGGCGACACATGATGTTGCAACAGATGGCGTTTATATGTCGGAACTGAATAAGCAGGATCAGGCCAAGTATATCGGTTGGCAAGGTGCTTTCTATAATATTGCTAAGATTGTTGCATCCGGCGGACTGGTTTGGTTGGCAGGATGGCTACTGAAATACTTTGGAGGAGTTCAGGGAGCGGAAGAAGCTGTTCGCCATGAAGCGACTGTGCAGGCATGGATGATGGTTATGTTGATTCTGGCTGCTGTAATGGTATTTCTGGGAGTATACCATATGCGTATGTTGCCTTCGGGAGGAACTGCAGCCACAGGCGCAGCGTCCGGCAGGGAAACCTGGAACCGGTTGGTGGAAGTTATCCGTGCTTTCTTTCAGAAGAAGCATATCTGGTATTATGTGGCATTTATCATTCTTTATCGTCTGGCCGAGGGTTTTGTCATGAAGATTGTTCCGTTGTTTTTAAAGGCGGAACGCTCTGTTGGAGGCTTGGGACTGGGAGAACAGGAGATCGGTCTGTATTATGGTACTTACGGGGCAGCTGCTTTTGTATTGGGATCCCTGTTGGCAGGTTATTACATCTCTCACAGAGGACTGAGCCGGACATTGTTTTCGTTGTGTTGTGTCTTCAACCTGCCGTTTCTGGCTTATACATTGCTGGCCATTTATCAGCCGGAGAATGGTATGCTGATAGGCGGTGCCATCGTGCTTGAATACTTCGGGTATGGTTTCGGATTCGTAGGTCTGACCCTGTTTATGATGCAGCAAGTGGCTCCCGGCAAACATCAGATGGCCCATTATGCCTTTGCTTCGGGTATCATGAATCTGGGAGTGATGCTTCCGGGATCTATCAGTGGTTTTGTCAGTGATGCATTGGGATATAAGGCATTTTTTGTTTTTACGATGTTTGCTACTATTCCGGCATTTCTGATCACTTATTTTGTGCCATTCACTTATCCGGATGAAAAAAAGAATCAATGAAATATATAACTAATAAATAGAAGAATTATGAAACAGATGATGAATATGCCTTGGGAAGAACGCCCGGAAGGTTACTCAGACGTAATGTGGCGTTACTCTAAAAACCCGGTTATCGGACGCTATCACATTCCGACTTCCAACAGTATTTTCAACAGTGCGGTAGTTCCGTTCGGAGACGGATTTGCCGGTGTCTTCCGTTGTGATAATAAGGCAGTGCAGATGAATATCTTTGCGGGCTTTAGTAAAGACGGAATCAATTGGGAGATAAACCATGAGCCTATCTGTTTCAAGGCGGGGAATACGGAGATGATAGAGTCCGAGTATAAATACGATCCGCGTGTCACCTGGATTGAAGACCGTTACTGGATAACCTGGTGTAATGGTTACCATGGACCTACTATCGGTATTGCATATACATTCGACTTCAAAGAATTCTTCCAGTGCGAAAATGCCTTTTTGCCTTTTAACCGTAACGGGGTACTTTTCCCGCAGAAGATAGATGGTAAATATGCTATGTTGAGTCGTCCGAGCGATAACGGTCATACACCGTTTGGAGATATTTACATCAGTTACAGTCCGGATATGAAATATTGGGGAGAACACCGTTGTGTGATGAAAGTTACCCCTTTCCCTGAAAGTGCATGGCAGTGTACGAAGATAGGTGCCGGTTCTGTACCGTTCCTTACTGAAGAGGGCTGGTTGATATTCTATCATGGGGTTATTACTACCTGCAACGGTTTCCGTTATTCTATGGGAGCGGCTATTCTTGATAAAGAAAATCCGGCAAAGGTATTGTATCGCACACGTCCGTACTTGCTTGCTCCTGCTGCTCCTTATGAATTGCAGGGAGATGTGCCCAATGTAGTATTCCCTTGTGCTTCTTTGCAGGATGGAGATAAAGTGGCAGTATATTATGGCGCTGCCGATACAGTTGTAGGTATGGCCTTTGGTTATATTTCGGAAATCATAGAATTTACGAAGAAAAACAGCATTGTATAGTTAATCCCTTAAAGAATCAGTCGACTATGAAACGTATTTTATTGGCTTACACGCTTTCTGCCCTTTGTCTGCTTCCGGCGTTTGCCGGAGGTGGAGAGGGGGCTTTACCTATAAGCTATGTCAATCCTTTCATCGGTACTACCAACTTCGGAACTACTAACCCGGGAGCGGTCTGTCCCAATGGAATGATGTCCGTGGTTCCTTTCAATGTGATGGGATCGGAAGATAATAAGTATGATAAAGATGCCCGTTGGTGGTCTACTCCTTACGAGTATCACAATTGCTTTTTTACCGGATATTCGCATGTCAATCTGAGTGGCGTGGGGTGTCCCGAACTGGGATCTTTATTGCTGATGCCTACTACAGGTGAATTGTCCGTAGATTACAAGGAGTATGGAAGTCGTTATAAAGATGAACAGGCTTCTCCGGGTTATTACAGTAATTTTCTCACTCGCTATAATGTAAAGACCGAGGTGTCTGCCACTCCCCGCACGGGTGTTTCACGTTTCACGTTTCCTGCCGGACAAAGCCATGTATTACTGAATTTAGGTGAAGGACTGACGAATGAAACCGGTGCTTTCTTGAAACAGGTGAATGACACCGAATTTGAAGGCATGAAATTATTGGGAACTTTCTGCTATAACCCCCAGGCAGTATTTCCCATTTATTTTGTAATGCGTGTCAACAAGCAACCGGTATCCAGTGGTTATTGGAAAAAACAACGTCCCATGACCGGAGTTGAAGCTGAATGGGATCCCGATAACGGACGCTATAAACTTTATACCCGTTATCGTAAGGAAATTGCCGGAGATGATATCGGTGTTTTTCTTACTTTCAACACGACGGAAGGTGAACAGATCGAAGTGCAAATGGGAGTTTCTTTTGTCAGCATCGAAAATGCCCGCCTGAATCTGGATACAGAACAAAGTGGAAAGAATTTCAGTCAGGTATTGACAGATGCCCGTATGCGTTGGAATGAGGACCTTTCGCGTATCCTTGTCGAAGGCGGAACGGAAGAACAGAAAACGGTTTTTTATACTGCCCTTTATCATACATTGATACATCCCAATATCTTGCAAGATGTCAATGGGCAATATCCTGCTATGGAGAGTAATGAAATACTGACTACAGATGGAGACCGTTACACTGTTTTCTCGCTTTGGGATACGTACCGTAACGTTCACCAACTCCTTACGTTGGTTTACCCCGAACGTCAGTTACAAATGGTGCGTTCCATGCTCGATATGTATCGTGAACATGGTTGGCTCCCCAAATGGGAACTCTACGGACGTGAAACGTTAACTATGGAGGGCGACCCGTCTATTCCTGTTATCGTTGATACTTGGTTGAAAGGCCTACGCGATTTTGATATCGATCTGGCTTATGAAGCTATGTATAAATCTGCCACCTTGCCCGGTGCCGAGAATTTGCTGAGGCCGGATAATGATGATTATATGTCATTGGGGTATGTACCTTTGCGTGAACAGTATGATAATTCGGTCTCTCATGCATTGGAGTATTATATTGCGGATTATTCTCTTTCCCTGCTGGCGGATGCTTTGGGTAAGAAGGCTGATGCTCGTCTTTTTTATAACCGTTCACTGGGATATAGACACTATTATAGTAAGGAATTTGGTACTTTCCGTCCCATTTTGCCTGATGGTCAGTTCTATTCACCTTTCAATCCGAGACAGGGAGAAAATTTTGAACCGAATCCCGGTTTTCATGAAGGTTGTGCCTGGAACTACAGTTTCTATGTTCCTCACGATGTGAAAGGACTTGCCCGTCTCATGGGTGGACAGAAACCTTTCATTGAAAAGCTTCAGCGTGTCTTTGACGATGGACTCTATGATCCTGCCAATGAACCCGACATTGCTTATGCTCATCTCTTTTCTTATTTCAAGGGCGAAGAATGGCGTACGCAAAAGGAGACCCAGCGGCTTTTGCAGAAATATTTTAAGAATGCTCCCGACGGTATCCCCGGTAATGATGACACCGGTACGATGTCTACATGGGCCATCTTTAACATGATAGGATTCTACCCCGACTGTCCCGGTGCTCCGTATTATACTCTTACTACACCTGTATTCGATAAGGTAGTGATTCGCCTTGACCCTGATACTTGGGGAAGCGATAAGCTGGTGATAGAAACTGAACGTCCTTCGGCGGAATCCTTATACATCCGTGAGATGGAGTTAGGCGGGAAGAAATTATCCCGTTACCGTATCAGCCATGAAGAACTGGTAAAAGGTGGAACACTGAAGTTCATACTTCGTTAGAATTTTCTGTTTGCAAGAAGTTAAGAGTTTGTCAGCAAGAAGTTAAATTCCTGTTGACAGGAATTTAACTTCTTGTAATGCTTTGATAATCAGTATGTATTTTCTACTGGTTATTTCTCTCTTTTCTCAGGGATGAAATCAGATATGCTCCTTTCGAATCTACTGTGCTCCATCGTGCATTGCTGATCACTTTCCATACGTACCCTCCTAATTTTCCGTAGTTCGAGAGTTTCAGTATGCTTTTGATCTCTTTCGGGTCAATGATACACAGTTGGTCCAGTCTGAGTAGTAAGCATTCTAAATTATGCGTCTGCTTGTTGTATGCATATCCGGGGATATCATAGAAGGAAATATCCGTCGTTCCTCCTCCGTTCTCCCCAAGGGGAGTTAGAGGGGGAAGTTCTTTATTTTCTTCTCCTATACTATGCTCTGCTATACTTTGTCCGGAATTGTCTGCATTTTCGGGTGAATTGTCTACATGCTGCATGCTATTTTGTGGATTTTGCATACAGTCTGTATCTTTTCCTCCTTTTTTGGTTTTATCTTCCTTCGTCTCTTCTTCCGTTTTTACCAGCATGTAGGGTAGGGACGCTAAGTCCCTTTTCCTACGTTTGGTTGCTTCAAGCCATACTTTCTGAATCTCCACGGATGTCAATATGCCATATTTCTCATAAGTCTCTTTATCAAAGAATGCTTTTTCTACCAGGATATCTACAATTCCCTGCATTTCATCTTCTGTAAGTTCTCTGCCGGCCTTATTAGTGAAGAGGGTACATTGCTCCTTTCCCCAAAGCAGGTAATATCCGCTTTCTTTATATATTTTACTCAACAGTTTCATTACTGCTGCCGTTCCTTTCATGCCGAACTTTGCCTCGGTCAGTTCCATGGGTACTTCATCAAAGAGTACCACTGATATGGGATAATATTGTATCCCTCCATACGTCATTGCCATAACTTTTAATTTAAAACTTTTAATTCTTAATTTACTACCGGTCTCCATTCCAGAAAGTTCTCCAGTTGGAAGCTTCTCCATGCTTGTATATCTACATCCCAATACACAACGTGTCCTTCGATACGCTGTATATCGTATCCTTGATGAAAGTGGCTTTCATAGGGTAGTAGGGTTGCTTTTACAAACTTGAATGTTCCATCTTGTTTGTAATATGCTATGAGAGCATATCCATAGAGCATGTAGTCAATAAGGTTTTCCAGTCTGTCCGTCATCCACTGTGCTGCGCTTTTCGTATATTCTTTTTCAAGCATAATACGTATTGCCCATTTCTTTCTGAGTGCTTCGTGAAGTGAAGCGTTCTTCTTTCGCTTTTTCATTGCATTTTAATTTTAAATTCTTGCATTTTAAATTGTTTAGTAGGTGTTTATGTCAGGCATAAAAAGAGAGAAGATGTCACTTTTTGAAAAAGCGGCATCTTCTCATTTGCGGGGCTTAATCTTTGCTAAAGCGGGGGCAAAGATATAGCGAATTGTAGATAGGATATAACTATTTAATTATTGTCCGATTATTTTGTAGATTATTCTTTTGATGTTTTTCCTCTTTTATTTATTTTACGAGGAAATTCGCTTCTTAATATTTCTCCCATTTCCTCTTCTATTGTCTTTGAAACTAAATGATTATCTTGAGCGGATAGAAAGAACTTACCTTTTGCTGCCCATTCTGCGAATTCTTTTATAGATACTTCGTTTTTATTACCAAAGCATCCTTCTTCTCTTAAATTGAGTAAGAGTTTCATTCCCTTTTTCCGATCTTTATGGAGGATGCCTCTTACTGCTTTACTTTTAGGGCGTCCGGGTTTTCTCTTAGTCTCTGATACATTGTTCTTTGAAGTTAATTTCTGTGCCTGTTCCGGCTCTTTTTTTCAAGGTTTTCAGCCTTCATTTCTTTTTTCATTTTTCTTGTTTTTTAGTTAAATATTTAAATACGTATAAAATGTAAAAAAATGACAAAAGTACTATGTTATTTTTGAAAATGGATAGGTTTGACAGAAAAAATGATTCTGAAAGTTCCTGAATGTGGTGTATGTAGTTGATATATAGGTGGATGGTGTGGAAAAAAGGGGGTGTTTAAAAAACGTTCGTTTAATATACGTAAAGATTTACAAAAATGAAAAAGGTTAGAAAGCACAAAAATGAAAGGATATTAAATCCCTTTATTATTAGCAGTATAATGTTGATTATAAAATGTTTAACTGTGATAAAATATTCATTTAGGAATATTTTTATTAAACACCTTGCAAGTTCAAAAAATACCCATTACCTTTGTGCCCATTAAACGAACGATTAAAAGTCATTTTTCTGTTTTAATAGGTTCGTTTACAGTATATTAAGCTGGAATACCTGTTTGTACGGTTTGGAAGAGAATATGTCTCATTCAAACCGCGAAGCGCACCCGAAACAATCGTGAAATTCTCCTTTTCCTTTATATAAGTGGTTGAAAATCAAAAATATTGGTTTGCGGCTCGTACTCGTGATAAGCAAGAATTTGCAGTCCGAAGATTCTTAGATAAACTTAAATCTGAGGAAAATTTGGATATTGATTACTATCTTCCCACGCGAATTGTTATATCGCAACTGAAATACCGTCGTAAGCGTAGTGAAGTTCCTGTCATTCGGAATTTGATCTTCATTTGTGCCACCAAACAGGTGGCTTGTGATATTTCTAATGTTTATAGTGCCCAGCTTTTTTATATGAAGGATCTTTCCACTCATTCTATGCTGATTGTCCCCAATAAGCAAATGGAAGACTTCATGTTTGTTATGGACTTGAATCCTGATGGGGTTAGTTTTGATACTGAGCCTTTCGCTATAGGAAACAAAGTGAAAGTCGTTAAAGGGGATTTTTGTGGTATTGAAGGTGAAATAGCTACGGAATCCAATAAAACTTATGTCGTTATTCGTATCAAAGGTGTTTTAGTTGCCAGTGTCAAAGTGCCCAAATCTTATCTGAAAATGATAAAGTAGTCTTATCGTAATTGAGATTAATCATATTTTAATCATATACCAAATGAATTCTTTACTTTCTCGCGCTCTTGAGCTTCAGCATGCTGCTCATGAGCTGATGTATCTTGGTATGGACGGTGAACCTATCTATTCCGATACTTTTTGTCGGTTAAATAAGGAACTTCTCGTCAAGGCCGATTCCCTTTTTTCTTCTCAGAGTTCCAATATTGAGGAAGAAGCCAATTTGTGTCTGGCTCTTCTGATGGGCTATAATGCTACCATTTATGATTATGGAGATAAAGGGCAGAAAAAACAAGCTGTTTTAGATCGAATCTATAATGTTTTGGAGAAACTGCCTGATTCTTTGCTTAAGGTTCGTCTGTTGACTTATACTTATGGTGAAATTTATGAGGAGTCTATGCTTCAAGAAGCTCATGGCATTATAGGTAATTGGAATAAGTCAGCTTTGAATGCTGAGCAAATGGAGGTAATAAAGGAATTGAAAAATATTGAGGAAAATCCTTATCCTTTTGAAGTGATATAAAAATAAGTGGTAAATGTTTGATTTTGTCGTCTTACTTATCTGCATTTAGAATCGGATTTTTGCTATTGCAGTTTAAGACGATAGTTTAATTGTAGTAATTTGGAACACTTTTTCGCCTACAATAAAGCAGAAGCGATGTTTTAAGTGAGTTCATTCAGTTATTTTGTATTAGTCTCTTTATATTTCTGTAAGCGTTTAAAAAGGACGTATTGCCCCGAATGCTTAACTTTTCTATCTCTGCTCTGTACTCAAAAAATATAATTATGTATAGTAATACAGATTTCGAGAAGTTATGGTTCCTCTACACTACTGAGGTGTAACCTAAGGGAATCTCGATTAATTCCTATTGTGCTTAGCAGGTCATTCTTTATAAGGCGTTCTATGACTGGTTGCGTAAATGTCAGAAAAACAGTTCCGGTATGTGTTGAGGGGCTTCCTGTAGATGAAACGTCTACTTTTATTCTTGGGAGAATGCTCTTCCACTAGTTCCTACTGCCGTTAGAGCGGCTGATGTTCCCGAGAGCTTTTATGGTAATTATTCAAATGCGCGATGGTCTCTATCTTCGCAAATGCAATTTAGACGACCTTGGTTTGAAACTGCTGGTAGAGAAGTAGGAAATTTTATACTACCTCCTTTCAGGATTGAAGAACTTTTATTATCTTCCTAATTTTCATGATATGCGTTACAAAGTTTCTCGTATTTCTGAGATTATTAGCATATGGTATCATTCGCTCTTAATATACTCAGATATCGGATAGAGACGCTCTTCCTGTCTGAAGATAATGATCTTGAAACTTATATTTATATGAGAAAATTGTGTCCGGGTGCTTATGTGACGTCCAATTGCTGTCTTGTATGGTGTTCGCAAATATCAGATGTCTGCTCCATTTTATCGTGGAACAAAAAATGTTTGGCTGATATGAATTGGGATACTTGTCGTCAGAATCTGTAGAACTGGGTAGACAAAGGTGCTGTGCTGTTCAACAAACTTATCCCCACTTTTAAGGAAGGACGTGGTTTTGCAGACTAATTCCGATGTGAATGTGGATGAAACTAGTGAACGCTACCGATTCATTATGGTCACGAGGAGCTTAGCTGGTATTATCTTTTTTCTATGAGATTGTAGAAATGAGGATGGAAGTAAGTATGAAGGTAGGTGCAGAAGAAAGGTCTTGATAGACTTTTTGGGTGATATTCAGTTGCGCTCTCTTCAGAGCGACGGTTACAATATATATGTATCTTGACGAAGAGCTGATAGATATCGATCATCTTTACTGCTTTGCTCACGTTCAAACCAAGTGAAAGTTTTGGGCGAAGGTTGCAAAGGCCAGATATTTTCTTTTGAAGGTCGGCAACCTCTACAGTCGTGAAGAAGAGTATTTGCCTCCTGATGAAATCCGTAAACGACGAAATGACGCTTATACAAACGGTATCGTCAAAGATTTGTGGAAAAGAGTTTATTACCTGAGTCTGAGATGAACGACTTGATTCGACGTGCTTTGAATAATCTACATTTGTTTTGGAAGAGTTTTTCAATTACAGAAAAGTGGAGAAGGTATGATAGACAACTTGGCTGTCGAGGGAGGAATAGTCCCTTTGACAGCACAACGAAAAGCAGTTTATTCTTTTGCAATACTCAAGGAGCATTAAACTCGACAATCTATATACACTTATAGGAACTTGTCGGTAGCTGGGTATCTCGTTTCGGGATTACTTTCGAAGGGTAACGAAAGAACTGCAGGTCGGAAGGGATGATTACGAGAGCCTACTTCCACAGGTATAGGTCTCAAATTAAATAATAAATATCAAAAATCGTGTTCCTAGATTTTGGCAGATACCCTTAGGTATTTGTCCTAAGTGGTGTATATCAGTTTCTGGACACTTACCATTAGTATGGTGACTAATAAATATAAAAGATTAGGCGTTAATACATTATTTGTATTTATCGGAAATATTGGACCTAGACTAATATCATTTTTATTAATGCCTTTTTATACATATTGGATGTCTAAAGAGGATTTTGGTATCCAAGATATAATATATATTTATAGTGTACTAATCATTCCATATGTATCTTTAGGGTTGTATGAGGCAGTTTTTGTATTTCCCAAGAATAAAAAAATAGAAGATCAGTCGAAATACTTTTCGTCAGCTATATTTATAGTGTTTTTAATGTGTATATTGTTTGGTATATTGTTATTGTTGCTACCAGATGAAATTAATAATATATTATTTCCTGATCCTTTAAAGCAATACGTACCAATTTTATTTGTTTTTGTAGTATTAGAATCTTTTCAAAGGATACTCCAATCATTTACAAGGGGAATAGATAAAATGAAGGTTTTTAGTATTACAGGGACTATTTATGCAATGGTGATGCTCATATCATCAATAATCTTAATACCCCAATTTAAACTCAAAGGGTATTGGATATCCCTTCTGTTAGCAGATTTTATTTCAATATTATATACTTTTATAGCAATAAAAGCTTTAAAATATTTGCATATAAAGTGCATGACTTATTTAAAGGAAATGTTATATTTCTCTATCCCGTTAATACCCAATGCAACTATGTGGTGGATTGTTAATTCAATTAATCGACCTATTCTTATGGAAAATGTTGGAATAGAGGGAGTCGGCTTATATTCTGTTGCAGGGAAATTCCCCTCAATTTTAAACGTGGTTTTTACAATTTTTTTTAGTGCTTTTCAAATATCTGCATTAGAGGAGTATAGTAAAGATAACTATAAAATTTTCTATAATAATATTTTTCGTGTTATATTTTATATCCAAATTATACTTACTATTGGATTTGAACTATTTGGCGGTTTAATCTTTGAGTGCTTTATTGATGAAAAGTTTTATGTAGCAGCTCACTATTTGCCAATCCTGTGTTTAGGAGTTGTAATTTCCAATATAGCTGCCTATATTGGAGTTACATTTACTGTCACGAAAAAAACAAAATATTTTCTGTATTCGGCAATTTGTGCAGCAATCACTGCATTAATTGGGAATAGTCTATTAATTCCTCGTTATGGAATAATGGGTGCTTGTATTGCTATAGTTATTTCACAATCTGCAATGGTTTATTATCGTTGGTACAAATCAAGAAATGTAATCAACTTTACAGATATTAGGAAACTTAATTATATATCAATATTATACGTTTCCACTATTCTATGTTATTATTGCATTTCTAATACCTCTATTAAGATAACTTGTATTCTATTAGAATTCATTTTAATCACTTTGTTGAATTCTGATATATTACGAAATATAAAATTGATAAAACGTTTAAAATAAGCAGCTAAAATGAATTATGGTTTATTAGTTACTAGCCCCATTGGGCCATACAAGAACATTGGGGATTACATGCAAAGCCTTGCGGCATTGCAGTTTACTCCAAGTCCTTATTGTTATGTAGAAAAGGAAAAAATTTCCGAATTTAACAGTAAAGAAAAAACTAAAGTCATAATGAATGCTTGGTATATTTGGCATCCTGAAAATTGGCCACCTAAAGAAAATTGCATAGATCCTCTATTAACCTCTATGCATATTACTCCATTAAGGGCAGAAGAGATGTTGCATAACGGTGGAAAAGAATATCTAATTAATCACGGACCAGTTGGTTGTCGGGATACAAAAACAGTTGAGATATTAAGAGATAATGGTGTACCTGCGTTTTTTTCAGGCTGCTTAACTCTCACATTAGGCCGAAATTATAAATATAATGGTGTAAAAAAAGGAGTGGTATTTGTTGATCCTTACATAGCTCCTTTAAGATATTCTGATGAAAACGGAACTATTTATTATCCGGGAAATGTTTTTAGGGCAATTTTCTATTGGATTTTGAATCCTATAAGAATATCAAAACTTGCTCAAAAAAGCTACTTCAAAGGTCGTTTGTTCTTTCAAGCTTTTTATAATGCCTCCATGTTCTATCATGCATATTCAAAAATGTTTGATGATGAAACTATTTTAAATGCTGAATATATTACTCACATATTACCTGTTGCAAAGGATTTAAGTCAAGACGATTTGTTGGCAATTGCTGAAAAACTTTTGAAAAAATATGCAAAATCAAACTATGTTGTTACTAGCCGTATTCATTGTGCTCTACCGTGCATTGGTGTAGAAACTCCGGTTATTTTTGTACTTAGCGAAATGATGAATTCTGAACGAAATCTATTTGGATCACCAAGTAGGTTTGGTGGTTTAATTGATTTCTTTAGAGTGGCAAATTACTCTAAAGGTAGAGTTGAAACAGATGATAATGAACTGTCTCAATTGGGAAAGCTCAATATAACTTCAAAATTCTCAAATAAAGAGAATTGGATAGATTTTAAAAATAAAATGGTTGATCAATGTCTTTCTTTCATGAAAAAGGAATGATATTTTAATATACTAAACGATATGAACCAAGCAATAATCCTAGCTGGAGGAACTGGCCAAAGAATGCGGACATCTGGTTTGCCAAAGCAATTTTTGATGGTATATAATAAACCTGTTATTATTTATACCATAGAAAAATTTGTATTATGTAATGATATAGATATGATAGCCATAGTATGTAATCCACAGTATATTGATTACATGCAAGATATTCTATCAAAATATTCTTTTATGAAAAAGATAATAATTACACCTGGTGGTAAAGATCGTCAAGGTAGTGTTCTAAATGGTATAAATGCTATTATTCAAAATGGAGGACAACAAGATGATATTATAGTAATACATGATGGAGTTAGACCTTTAGTAGAACAAGCCACTATAAGTGAAAATATTTCAGTGGCAAAAAAATATGGGTGTGCAATGACCGTAAAGCCTGTTATAGAATCTGTTATCATTACAGATGAAAATAGTTCTAGTTTTAAAGACTTCAAAAAACGAGATAGTACATATAGTTTGACTTCACCTCAAACATTTAAACTATCTATTTTAGAGAAAGTATATAAAGAAGTCCAAGGTGTAATTACACCTATTCCACTTTTAGATGCCGCTTTAGCATATGCTTATTTGGGTAATAAAATTCCAATTGTGAAAGAGTATAATCACAATATTAAAATTACTACTGCGGAAGATTATTATTTTTTTAAAGCACTACTTGAATTACAAGAGAATAAGAATGTATTCGGGTTAATTTAATACTTCTCAATTATGAATAAAAAAGAATTTGATATTATTAAGAAGGGGGTCTCTGATTGGAATATTTACAGAGATACAACAATTTTAGTAACAGGAGCAACTGGGCGATTAGGTCGATATATAGTTGAAACACTTGTAGATGTTGACCTTAGTTATAATTTGAATTTACGAGTTGTTTGTTTGGCTAGAAACTCTCAGAAAGCAAAATTGGTTTTTGATGGTTTAACAGAATTTCCCAATGTGATCTTTTTGTATCAAGACATAAATACAACAATTGAATATGATGGTAATGTTGATTTCATATTTCATATTGCTGGACCTGCTGCACCTATCGACTTTAAAGTGTCATCTGTGGATACTTTATGGGCTCATGTAAACGGCACTCATAATGTACTTGAATTTGCTGTAAGCCATCAAACTAGAAAAGTATTTTATGTTTCTACAGTTGAGACATACGGAACTTGGACTGAGAATAGAAATATAAAAGAGGAAGATATGGGAGCTCTGCAGAATTTGAATGCACGAGCTTGCTATCCAGAAGCGAAGAGATTGTGCGAAACCATGTTTTCTTGTTATAAAGCTAAATATGATTTGGACTTTTGTGGAGTTAAATTATGCCATACTTTAGGGCCTGGAATTCTATTAGACGACGGACGAGCATTTGCGGAGTTTATTGATTGTGCTTTAAAAGGTAAGGATATTATATTGCATTCAGATGGTAGTGCTATGCGAACTTATACTTATACTGCAGACGCTATCAATGCATTCTTTATAATCATGGAAAAAGGGAAGAGTGGTTGTCTGTATAATGTAGCAGCTAATGAAAACCTGATAAGTATAAGAGATTTAGCCAAGTTAATTGCTAGTTGTTCGCCGAATAGAGGGGTTAAGGTTGTTATTAGCGATAAAGCTAATGATATGCCTTACTTACCGTTTAAACTTGCAATAATGGATACAACCAAAGTAAGAGAATTGGGTTGGAAGCCTCAAACTGATTTAGTACATTTATTTCAATGGACTATGAACTCGTTTCTCTAAGTAAATCTATTGTTAATAGTTGTTTTGTAAAATTATAAAGCTTCAATTTATTATATATGAATCAGAAGATAAGTGTTATTATCCCTGTCTATAATACAGAAAAATACATTGAAAATTGCTTAAAGTCTATAGTTGAGCAGACTTATAATAATTATGAAATTATTCTTGTAAACGATGGTTCATTAGATAACTCCATAACTATAGTAAAAAAAATACTTAAAGATAGTAATATTCAATATCGTATTTTGGAGCAAAAAAATCAAGGAGTTGCAGCTGCTAGAAATAATGGTATTGCTAATGCTACAGGTGAATGGATAATAGCCATAGATAGTGACGATTTATTGTGTAAAGATACATTTGAAGTTGCGATGAATTATGTTAAAGATGAAGATGTAATTGCACTTGATTACGAAATCAATCCTAACAAAAATCGAATTGTTAAGGTTGAAAAGAATGATGTTCATTCTTTATCAGGTTCAGAAGCTCTTAATGGTTATTATACAAGAAATTACCAATTTGTGTCTCCTGGAATGATAATAAAGAAGAGTTTTTTATTAGCAAATAAAATTACTTATGATGATGGTTGTAGATTTGCTGAAGATGATATTTATGTATGGAAAAATCTATGCATGGCAAATAAAGTGATGTATATTCGAAAACCTCTATACAATTATATTATGCATTGTAATTCAACAATGACAACAAGCAAGGCTGAAAAGTTTTACACTGTAAAGTCACCTTCTATTGCCCTTAACAAATGTTATATCCAGAAATCGAACAATACTTTAAAATATCGATATGCTATTCTATTAAGACACTATTTAGGGGTTTTACATATTGTTGCAAAATTGCAAACGTATGATGAATATGTCAATTTACTAAATTTTTATGAGCTGAGAGGATTGTTTAATAAGTATAAAAATAAATTGACTTTCAGGGAGAAAATTAGTTTTTATATTCAAATCTATTTTCCAAGATTTATGTATCTTGGATTTAGATTGGTTTAAGATTACGCCCATCGTATGACATCAAAATGTAACATTTCAAAAATCTGTAAACAAGCATTTTGGTTAAGAGTATCATTATTGTTATTAATTTATCTGCTACAAGACCAATTAGGAATTTATTTTATGCCTTCTAATGTCTTTCATGATGATGATAAGTATATAATTGGGGCAAAAGCATATGCAGATTCTGCAAATTCTCTATTCGATTGGCAAGCATTTATTAGTTCAATGGCAACAGTCGGTCACTATGCTGAGATAAATGATGAAAATGGATGGTTTGTTTTTACATCTATATTTATGTATATATTCCATAGTGAATGGATTCTTCGGCTATTTAATATTGGGTTTGCTGTAGTGTCAATCAATCTGTTATATAAATTGGCATTGAGGGTTTTTGATATGAAAGTTGCGCTAACTAGTGCAAAAATGTTGGCATTCCTACCCTATCCCGTACTATTTTGTTGCTTTCCTTTTAAGGATCAATTTGTGATGATGTTACTTTTATCATCTTTGTTAATCATACACAAATTAGCTAATGAAAATACATTATTAGTAAAAAGAATATTTTTATTAATCTTACTAATTACTGTAATACATTTTACTAGACAAGGTCTTGATGTGTTGATTTTGTTGTTGGCTGTTATTTATTATTTTAGTCGGAATATTGTAAAAGCTAAAAAATCTTGTGTTATTTGGATTATAATTATTGTTTGTATTGGTGCTATTTACTGTGGAAATAGTTTATATGAAGATGTACTATATAAATTAAACAGCTATTTAGGTTCGCGTGACTACTCTGAAAGTCGTATTTTATCATTAATCTCTATTGATAGTGTATATGATATATGGAAGTTCCCTATGTCTTATGCATTTTCTTTACTTCTTCCATTTGATTTAAACCAGCCTTGGAATACTTGGTATGGACTTATATCAAGTTTAAATATTATAATGCTTCCTTTCGCGATATCGAATGTTCTCTATCTTTTTAAGAAGAAAGATGATATATCTTTTTATTTTGGTCTCTTGGCTTTCTATCTAGCAGTAATTGTTATGTCTGCTACTATATTCAGGCATTATTACTGCTTGTTACCTATTTCGATATTGTTTTTCGCTAAATATTGGACTTATACAAATAGACGTAGCAAACAGTTTGTTATGATAATCTCATTTATGTTTGCATCATTAGCTATTGTAATTTATTTGTAAGATATGAATGTTTTATTTTTTATGAAAATAGGGATTGTAAACTTCTTAAGAATAGTTTTAAGGATATTTTATATTTTTCCTATTAAAGATAACTGTTTCTTTTTTGAGAGTTTTAATGGTAAAGGTTATAATGATAATCCTCAGTATATTAGTGAATATCTTTCAAATAGACATAAGCAATATCGACAAATATGGTCTTTTAGAAATAATATTTTTAAAACTGTTGTGACACCTACTAATATTAAAAAGGTTAAGACTGGAAGCTTTTTGTATATGTATTATATTATGACGTCAAGAGTTATTATAACAAATGATTTTTTCAGCCCAATAATACCTATTCGTAAAAGTCAGATACTTGTTAATACGTGGCATGGTGGTGGTTTCTTTAAAAAAGTTGCGATGACTTCAAAATTACCTTCGCGCTATATGGAGTGGTATTATCATAAGCAGAATCAAATGATTTCAGCATTTGTTGCATCTTCGCAATACTTCATTAAAACTGTTGTTCGAGATTCCTTTTTGTTTACCGGAGATACAATTCATTGTGGTATGCCTCGCAATTCAGTGTTCTTTAAAGAACTTCCTAATGTCAAAGAAAGACTCAGAAATTATTTCGGTGTCCCTTTTGAGGACAATAGTTTGCTTGTGCTATTTGCTCCAACTTTTAGAGGATGTTCAGAGCAAGGTGTTCTGAGTATGTCTGATGAAAATCTAGATGTTAAAAAGGTGCATGAGGCTTTCGAGGTTAAATATAGAACGAAAGTTTATTTTTTATATAGAGCTCATCATGCCATTGTTAATAATAAATTGAGTGGTAATTATTTAGATGCGACAGCATATCCTGATATGCAAGATTTATTATATTGCTCTGACATTTTAATTTCTGATTATTCCTCATGTATGTGGGATTTTGGCTTAATGAATAAACCCATATTTGTTTATGCTCCTGATTTACAGTATTATGAAAACTCTACTGGCTTTTTTAAGGATGTAGATGAATGGCCATATCCGATTGGAAGAAATAATAAAGAGCTCTTAGATTCAATATTATCATTTGATTATAGCGATTTTATTAATCGAAATACTAAATGTATGGCAGAGCTTGTTAGCTATGAAAATGCCAACGCTACAGATTTATGTGTTGAGTGGATTTTTAATAAGAAACAGACAATATGAAAAAAAAACTGTTGAAACATACTACACCACTTTGTTTCCTTCCAAATGGAAATCTTATAGCATATTCGAAAGGGAATGTTATCATAATTGATAAAGATGATAGAATTATAAAAAAAAATCATATTCAAAGAGGGTGGGCAGAATTATTGTTCTCTAATTTTAAACCCATTTCTAGATTGCTAAGAATTGGGTTAAGAGCATCTATTGCTATTAGTGATAATGTTATACTTTTTAGCCGTGGAAATTCTATTTATGAGCTTGATTTAATTGATGGAATAGTATCATCTGGATTTTATTTAGGTAAAGGTATTCGACCTTTAAATTTTACGAAAATTGAAGGAATTAAAGGTTTTGAAGATGGCGTGGTATTTGGTGGCTATTTAATGAATTTCAAAAAGAGGCCTGTTAGCATATATAAAAGATATTCTAGAGATAAATGGAAGATTGTATTTACTTTTGAGGATGGTGCTATAAATCATATCCATAATATTATTCCTGATCGATTTAGAAACTGTATTTGGGTATTAACAGGCGACTTTGGTGAAGCATCTGCAATATGGAAAATTTCAAATGATTTTTCAAAAGTTGAGAAAGTTTTGAGTAATAAACAAATGTATAGAAGTTGTGCTTGTTTTCCAATTAAAGAAGGTCTTTTGTATGCAACAGACGCACCATTTGCAAATAATTTCATTTACCTTTTAGATAATTCGTTAAATGTTTCTCCTATATCGGAACTGCCCGGATCTTGTATTTATGCTTGTCAAGTAGATAATCAGTTTGTATTTTCTACCACTGTAGAACCTGATGGTAGAGATAATATGATTATAAATCTTTTGTCAAGAAAAAAACGAGGGGCTGGTATAAAGGATTCCTATGCACATATTTATGTTGGTAATTTAGATAAAGGTTTTATAGAAGTATATAAGGAGAAAAAGGATTTATGGCCTTATTTATTTCAGTTTGGGGCTTTCAGATTTCCTTGTGGAGATAACAAGACCCGTATATTGTATTTTCAACCTATCGCTACAAATATGCATGATTTGGATCTGCTATCTATGAAATTATAACAATAATTGAAAATAACTTATTATGAGTATTTTTACGAGAAAAACATTATTAATTACTGGAGGAACTGGTTCCTTTGGAAATGCAGTCCTACATCGTTTTCTTGACAGTGATATCAAGGAAATTCGCATATTTTCCAGAGATGAGAAAAAGCAGGATGACATGCGTCATCACTTGCAGAATCCCAAAGTGAAGTTTTACATCGGGGATGTGCGTGACAAACGTTCCGTTGATGGTGCAATGAACGGCGTGGATTATATCTTCCATGCCGCTGCCTTAAAGCAAGTACCCTCATGTGAATTCTTTCCCACGCAGGCTGTTCGTACCAATGTCCTTGGTACAGAGAATGTCCTTGATTCAGCCATTGAACATGATGTAAAGAATGTCGTGGTCCTTTCCACAGATAAAGCCGCTTATCCCATCAACGCCATGGGCATCAGCAAAGCCATGATGGAAAAAGTCGCCATTGCCAAAGGCCGCCAACTGGGGGAGGACGGTACTACTACCATCTGTTGTACCCGTTATGGTAATGTAATGGCCAGCCGTGGTTCTGTGATCCCTTTATGGGTGGAACAAATGAAGGAAAACAATCCTATTACTATAACGGACCCCAACATGACCCGTTTCATGATGACTCTGGATGATGCCGTAGACTTGGTACTGTATGCCTTCCAGCACGGCCATAACGGTGACCTTTTTGTCCAGAAGGCTCCTGCCGCTACACTGGATGTCCTGGCTGATGCACTGAAAGAGTTGTACCATAGTACTGCTGACGTCAGGGTCATCGGTACCCGCCACGGAGAGAAACTGTACGAAACACTTGTGACCCGTGAAGAGATGTCAAAGGCCATCGATATGGGTGATTACTACCGTATCCCCTGTGATACCCGCGACCTGAACTATGACAAATTCTTTGTGGAAGGCAATGAGGAAGTTTCCCGTATAGAAGACTACCACTCCCATAACACCCACCGTCTGGATGTGGAAGGCATGAAGCAACTTCTCCTGAAGCTTTCCTTTATCCGCGAAGACCTTCATCTCTAATTCTTTCTCATTCTTAAAAAACTTAATGATTTTATGATACGAGTTGGCATAACGGGTCAGCCCGGCTTTGTAGGTACCCATCTTTACAATGAGCTCGGCCTGTTTCCTGATGAATTCCTGCGTATCCCCTTTGAAGACTCCTATTTTCAGAGCGAGGAGAAATTGCGTTCTTTTGTGCGTGAATGTGATGTTATCGTGCATCTGGCTGCCATGAACCGCCACCCGGATGCCCGCGTGCTTTATGATACGAACATCCGCTTGGTAAGCCAGTTGATATCCGCCATGGAAGCTGAGAAGGTAACTCCATATGTGCTATTCTCTTCTTCTACGCAGGAGGAACGCGACAATGAATACGGACGTTCCAAACGCGAAGGGCGTAGGCTGCTTGAAGAGTGGGCGGGACAGAACCGTGCCACTTTTACCGGTATGGTCGTTCCCAATGTGTACGGTCCTTTTGGCCGTCCCAACTATAATTCTTTCATTGCTACTTTCTGCTATAAGCTGACTCATGGGGAAATTCCTGAGGTCCTTCAGGACAGTGTGGTGAATCTCATCTATGTGGGTAATCTCTGCAAACATATCATTGGGAAGATACGCGAAGCCGCTTCAAATGTTGTTCCGGTGATTGAACGTGATTTGGTTCCTTATGACTTTGAAAAGAAAGTAACTACGATATTAGGTGTATTGGAAAATTTTAAATCTCTCTATTTCGATCAGGGTATCATTCCTATTTTGAAAGATAAGAATGAAGTGAATCTTTTCAATACTTTCTGCGGTTATATTGACTTTGTTTCCGTCTATCCCCGTAAGCTGGTAAAACACGAAGACCCACGCGGTATGTTTGTGGAAACAGTAAAATTGGGTATTGGCGGACAAGTCTCTTTTTCCACTACAGTTCCCGGTATCACACGCGGCAATCATTATCATACCCGTAAGATCGAACGTTTTACCGTTATCCGCGGAAAAGCCCGTATTCAGTTGCGTAAGATAGGTACGGCTGAAGTCCTGAACTTCTATCTGGATGGCAATGAGCCTTGTTATGTGGATATGCCCGTCTGGTATACCCATAACATCACCAATATCGGGGATGAAGAGCTCTATACCCAGTTCTGGATCAATGAATGGTATGACCCTTCTGACGGTGATACTTACTTTGCCCCTTGTGATAACACTGAAAACTATAAATTGAAATGAGCAAGCTTAAATTAATGACTATTATAGGCACCCGTCCGGAGATTATCCGCCTGTCTGCCACCATCAAACGTTGTGATCAATATTTCGATCAGGTACTGGTACATACGGGTCAGAATTATGATTACTCCCTGAATCAGGTGTTCTTTGAAGACCTGGGGCTTCGTGAACCTGACTACTACCTGAATGCTGTAGGGAAGGACCTTGGCGAGACTATCGGCAATATTATCGCTAAGTCTTACCAACTTATGGCAGAGATGCGTCCTGATGCGGTTCTCGTACTAGGTGATACCAATTCCTGTCTTTCCGTTATTGGTGCCAAGCGTCTTCATATCCCTATCTTTCATATGGAAGCGGGTAACCGCTGTTTTGACGAATGCCTTCCTGAAGAGACGAACCGGAGGATTGTTGATGTGACTGCTGACGTGAACCTTTGCTACTCCGAGCATGCCCGCCGTTACCTGAATGCTGCGGGTACTCCTAAAGAACGTACTTATGTGGTCGGTTCACCCATGGCTGAGGTTCTGCATAACAATCTGGAACAGATCAAGAGGAGTGATATTTTGGAAAAACTAAAACTGGAAAAAGGAAAATATATTCTTCTGTCCGCCCATCGTGAAGAGAATATCGATACGGAGAAGAATTTCTTCAATCTGATGAATGCGGTTAATGAAATGGCAAAAAAATACGATATGCCTATTCTCTATTCTTGCCATCCGCGATCCAGGAAATTCATCGAACAGCGTGGTTTTGTATTTGACGAGCGGGTGATCCAGCACCAACCTTTGGGCTTTCATGATTATAACCATCTTCAGATGAATGCTTTTGCTGTAGTTTCAGATTCGGGCACCTTGCCTGAGGAGAGCAGCTATTTCCTTTCAATCGGTCATCCTTTCCCTGCTGTTTGTATCCGTACGAGTACGGAGCGTCCCGAGGCTTTGGACAAGGGCAACTTTATCTTGGCCGGCATTACAACTGAACAGGTGTTGCAGGCTGTTGATGTGGCGGTGGAGATGAATCGTGCCGGAGCTTTGGGTATCCCTGTCGATGACTATACGGATGAGAATGTTTCGGTTAAGGTTGTGAAACTGATTCAGAGCTACACCGGGGTAGTGGATAAGATGGTTTGGAGAAAATATTGATTTGAAGGATGAATATTCTGTTTCTTACTTTGCATCCTATTTCTGATATTTCCGAAAGAGGTATCTATACGGACCTGACGCGTGAATTCATCCGCCATGGTCATCAGATACATATTGTGGTTCCTGCTGAACGCCGTTTTCATCTACCCACAGGAATAAAAGAAAGTGACGGAGCTAAGATATTGAGTGTGAAAACTCTGAATATTCAGAAGACTAATCTTATAGAGAAAGGTCTTGGAACCTTGCTATTAGAATATCAGTATCAGCGTGCAATACGTAAATACTGGAAAAATATAAAGTTTGATCTGATACTGTATTCTACTCCTCCCATTACTTTCAACCGGGTGATTTCTTCTGTGAAGAGACAATGTGAAGCAAAAACGTATCTTTTGTTGAAGGACATATTCCCTCAGAATGCGGTTGACTTGGGAATGTTTTCAAAAGGCAGCTTTGTATATAAGCTGTTCCGCAAGAAGGAGGAGATACTTTATCAGCTCTCCGATCATATTGGCTGCATGTCTCCCGCGAATGTGGAATATGTATTGAGATATAATCCTTTGATAACAGCAGAAAGAGTGGAGATATGCCCCAATAGCATTGAATTGCATGGAAAGAAATCAGGATATAACAATAGCGTTTTGCTTCAAAAGCTGAATATTCCAACGGATAAATTATTACTTATTTATGGCGGTAATTTGGGACGTCCGCAAGGAGTTGATTTTCTGATGAATGTATTGGCTGCTAATGAGAAACGAACTGATACCTATTTTGTAGTGGTTGGTAACGGTACTGAATATGGGAAAATTTCTCAATGGTTTCGGAATAATACTCCTCATAATTCCTGTTTGATTCCGTCTCTTCCCAAGCAGGAATATGATGATTTGGTGAGTGCTTGTGACGTAGGCCTGATTTTCCTGGACAATCGTTTCACAATTCCCAATTATCCTTCCAGGTTACTATCTTATTTAGAAAACAGAATGCCCGTGCTGATGGCTACGGATATGAATACGGATATTGGTCCAATAGCCGAAAAGAATGGATATGGTTTATGGACGGAAAGTGGAAATCTGGAAACTTTTATGGAGATGGTTGAGTTTGTTGCCGAGGACAGAGAAAAGTTAAAGTTAATGGGTGAGAAAGGGTATGATTACCTGAAGGAGAATTATACCGTAGAGCGAACATACAGGATTATTATGAAACATTTCCAATAACCAAAATCATGTATGTACATTTTGTAAAACGTCTGATTGATTTTATCATAGTCTTTTGTACATTAATGATTATCTGGCCGATATTATTACTAATTTTTATCTGGCTGCATTTTGCCAATAAAGGTACTGGTACATTCTTTATGCAAGAACGTCCGGGCAAGTGTGGCAAGATATTCAAAGTTATCAAATTCAAGACGATGACTGACGAACGTGATGAAAATGGGAATCTGTTGCCGGATGAGAAACGTTTGACTAAAATAGGAAAATTCATTCGTTCCACTTCCATTGATGAATTGCCACAATTAATTAATGTATTGAAAGGCGATATGGCTTTGATAGGTCCCCGCCCTTTACTTCCCCAATACCTTCCTCTTTATTCCAAAGAAGAGGCCCGTCGGCATGAAGTCCGGCCAGGCATTACAGGTTGGGCGCAGGTGAATGGACGTAATGCCATTTCCTGGACAAAGAAATTTGAACTGGATGTGTGGTACGTGGATCATTGTTCTTTCTTACTGGATTTGAAAATTATATTTCTTACAATAAAGAAGGTTTTTGTACGTGAAGGAATCAGTTCTGATACTTCTGTCACTATGGAGGCTTTTACCGGAAACAATTGAAACTTTAGTTAATGTATTTATATGGTGCCAGTGGTCATGCGAAAGTGATCATTGATATATTACGTGCGAATAATGAGGCAGTTGAAGCATTGTTTGATGATAATGAAGCGGTTCATAGTCTTCTTAATTATCCCGTTTTACGTTCGTCGGAAGTCCGCGGACCGTTGATAATCAGTATTGGTAATAATGGTATTCGCAGGAAGATAGCTGAAAGTCTGCATGTTACCTTTGGTAATGCTTTTCATCCTTCAGCCATTATATCTGAAGAAGCTGCAATAAAAGAAGGTACGGTCGTGATGCAGGGAGCCATCATACAATCCGGTGTCTGTATCGGTAGGCATTGTATTATCAATACTGGGGCTTCTGTGGATCATGAGTGCATCATTGAGGATTATGTGCATATCTCTCCTCATTGTACCCTTTGTGGCAATGTACAGATAGGGGAGGGTAGTTGGATTGGTGCAGGTACTACCATTATTCCGGGTGTAAAAGTAGGGAAATGGAGTGTGATCGGTGCCGGTTCTGTCGTCACCAAAGATATTCCAGACAATGTTCTGGCTGTAGGGAATAGATGTAAAATCATAAAGAACTTATTATAGTTTTCTTTTAATCATATAATTTCATGGACAAAAGAATTTATCTTTGTCTTGCTCATATGAGTGGCAAGGAGATGGGCTTTATACAAGAAGCCTTCGATACGAACTGGGTGGTTCCACTTGGTCCGAATGTAAATGGCTTCGAAGAAGACTTAAAACAGTTTGTGGGGAATGGTGAAGTGGTAGCACTAAGTGCCGGTACTGCTGCAGTACATTTGGCTCTGATTGCTTGTGGTGTTAACCCCGGCGATGAAGTTATAGTACAGAACTTTACATTTTGTGCATCGAGTCATCCTATCACTTATCTTGGTGCAAAGCCTATCTTTGTGGGTTCTGAAAGTGAAACATGGAATATGGATCCTGTCCTTTTGGAAGAGGCTATTAAGGATCGTATCGTAAAGACTGGAAAGAAGCCTAAGGCGATTGTTCCTGTGGCATTATATGGCATGCCTTACAATTGCGAGAGGATTATGGAAATCTCAAATCGTTATGAGATTCCTGTAGTAGAAGATGCGGCTGAAGGGTTTGGCTCAAAGTTCGATGGAAAGGTTCTGGGTACTTTTGGCAAATTTGGTGTCTTGAGCTTCAATGGTAACAAGATGATTACGACTTCTGGTGGTGGTGCTTTGATCTGTCAAAATGAGGAGGATAAGAATACTATCATGTGGTATGCTACGCAGGCGCGTGATGCATATCCTTATTATCAGCATACTGCGATTGGCTATAACTATCGTATGAGTAATATTTGTGCGGGTATCGGACGTGGTCAGATGACAGTAGCGCAAGCTCACATTGATCATCACAAGCATGTTCAGTCTCTGTATGAGGAACTTTTGAAAGATGTGAAGGGCGTTCATATTCATAAACAACCTGTAGATAAACGTTATGACTCTAACTTCTGGCTCTGTACGGCAACTATTGATGAGGATGTTAAAGTGGTAGGTCAAGAGAACGCTTATCAAGAGGTGATTAAGACTGCCGTAGGTGGTGCTGCAGGTGTGATTAAAGCTGTAAACTCGGCTACTACAGACTGCCAACCCAATGAGAATGTAGAAGCTCTTCGTGTATTTATGCTTAATAATAAAATTGAGGCTCGTCCTGTATGGAAGCCTATGCATAAGCAGCCAGTATATGCAGATGCACCGTGTTATACCAATGGGATAGAAGAAGATATATTCAAAATAGGATTCTGTCTACCAGCCGGTCCTTATGTGACAGATGATGATGTGAAATATATTGTTGAGAAGATTAAGGAAGCTATTATTGGCTAATGGATTAATAACGCTTTTATAATATAATTGGTACAGCCCTCTTTAGTTCTGCTTTAGAACTGAAGAGGGCTGTACCAATTATATTGATATTCTATTCATGTTGCGAATAAAGTAGCTATCCGCAAAAATAAATCTTAATCGATTTTGAAAAAATGAGTAAGTGTCTGGTACTTTTTATAAGTAAGTACTTCGTACCTTTCTTATATACCTTATTAATAGTACTTTATGATTTAATCTGAAATAACAGTCTGAACCAACCTGTTTTCTTTGGTTATCTTTGAATATATCTTCACCTTTGCACTGTTGATCAACACAAAACTAATAAAAATGAAGTTGAATTTAAAAGCAAAAGGAGAAAGATTATGCCTTTATTGTATTATGCGAGACAATCGCAATTGAAAACGAAAGAAGGTGCTAAGCAGTGGCATCTGGCATTGAAGAAAGTGGGAAGAGCTGTTAATCTGCAGCAGTTGGGAGAAATGGTGGCTGAAAAGTGTTCGGCAACACCGGGTGATGTACATAATGTGGTCAGAAACCTGATGTCGGTGATGCGTTTACAGTTGTTGAACAGCCGTTCGGTTCGTCTGGATGGTTTGGGAACATTTACGGTGATTGCACGAACACGCGGAAAGGGTGTGGATGCAGAGAAGGATGTGAGTCCGAATCAGGTGACGTCATTACATTTTATGTTTACTCCTGAATATACCCGTCCGGCTGCTCTGGGAACTACCCGGGCTTTGTGGCAGGGTGTTGAATTTGAGAAGTGGACGGGTAAGGATGTTTCTTCCGATGATGGTAAAGATCCGGATGATGGTAACGGAGGTGGTTCAGGTGGAGACGGAGGTATTGAAGATGATCCTCTGGGATAGGGTCTAAAGCTGAAGCTTTAGAATTTAAAGAATTAGAAATTAAGAATTAAAGGCTGCGCAGTCTATGAATTATTGAAATGCAAAGTAATTGATATGAAAAAGACGGTTTGGGATAAGATTTTAAAAATTGTAATCGCTGTAGCATCGGCAGTGTTGGGAGCTTTAGGAGCCAATACGATGAATATGTGATGATGAACATATACTAAGATTAGAGGGTATGTCGGGGGTATTTCCTGATGTACCCTTTTTTATAAAAGCGGGTGACCACAAATCACTTGCAATCACCCGATATCTTGCATTTTCTTTGTTTTCAGAAAATGTCAGTAAAGAGAGAATTTATAGTTTTTATTTCATAGGTTCTACAGTATATCCCTGCTGTTTCAGCAGATTCAGCACTCCGTTAGTTCCCGGCAGGTGGCCTGCACCGACAACAAAAAGGGTAGGAGCATCCTTCATGAGAGCAGGCATTTTCTCAATCCATGCTTTGTTACGGTTATCCAGCAGAGCTTCCATTTCGCCCGGTTGCGGATCGCACGAGCTGCCATCACGTTCTTCTATCAGCTTCAGCATTTCATCCAGGTTCTGAGCCTTGTATGCGTTGTTGAGACGTTTAGTTTGTTCCATAGCTTTATCTATGTCACTTACGAGGCAATAGAGTAAGTTTGCCTGACGCTGTAGAGTCTGACTTTTAAATAGCATATCTAACTGAGACTGCGGAGTTTCCAAACCACCTATTTTTTTACCGCTTTGCAATGCTTGCTGCTGGAAGTAAGTATCTAATTGTTCCTGTGGATTAAAACCACCCAGATGCTTCATGCACAATATCAGGGTCAGTTGTTGGGTTATGGCAGCAGGTTTTAATTTGCCCAACATGGCTATATCTGCCATCAGGTTCTCTTTCACTACCTTGCCTACTACTTCATATTGTTCCGGGGTAAAAAGCTTCTGGAGAGTGGTGTCGCCTGCCATCATCATGCTTTGCTGCATTATCTGCATGAACTCGGGTGACATCATATCGGACATGACTACTTCTCCGTATACCTGAGTAGTGCCTTCTATGGCTTGTGGCAATCCGGCAATGCTATCTTTGATACTGAGAGGTGCCAGATGGTGGGTACCTAAAATGTATGAGGGCTTTTCTTGTCCGTTACCGGAGATTTTCCAAAGTAATTGTGCGTTGGCATTCAGCGCAAGGCCGATAAAGAGAAGGACACCTAAAATCTTTTTCATCGTTTTTCCTTTTTAAAGTTTCATTTGAACTATAAGTCGGGGAGGGAAAGGAAAAATCACAGGGGAAGAAAAAAAGATTCTTATTTTACTCTGCCACCGCAAAGCCAGTATTGCGTATAGTATTGTTCGTTGAGGCTACTGACAATAACTCCTTTGCTGGTACTTGCATGAATAAACTTCCCGTTTTTGAGGTAGATACCCACGTGTGCCACCCTCTTCTTGGATGCACGGCTGGTGAAAAACACCAAATCTCCCTCACGCAAATTGCGGCGGGAGACTTTGTTGCTTTCTTTAAGTAGACCATCGGTGCTTCTGGCCAAACGGATATTATATACTTCTTTATAGAGTTGCGATACCAGTCCGGAACAATCTACTCCGTGCTTGTTGTCACCGCCTGCGCGGTAGCGGACACCCATCCACTCCGCAGAGGCAATGTACAACTTGTGGTTATCTTCCATATTTATATCAACACCCATGCGGACAGAAGCTTTTGCCAGTGCCTTGTAATTGAGCCGGGGCGCTGATGTATGGCATGAGCTTAAACTGAATGTCAATCCGATGAGGGCAACTATATATAAGAAGTATTTTTTCATTCCTGTTCTTCTTTCTTTTCCGGTTGAGCAGAGAGTTCTTCAGTAATAGGTTCCTCAGCAATAGTTTCTTCAATGATTGTTTCCTGAACAGGTGTTTCTTCAATCACTGTTTCTGCCAGTTCTTCCTCAATTTCTTCTTCCACTCTTATGTTGAAGTAATCTTCAAGTTCTTTCTCTGCTGAATTATGTTCATTTTGTATGTCACGGATGATGATACCATTTTCCAGCAAAGCAATGCGAGGGCATACGTCTACTGTATGGTTCAGGTTGTGGCTTGAAATGATAACCGTGGCATGGTGATCTTCATTATACTTCTTCAGCAAGTGCTTGATGATGGATTGTGAACTCGGATCAAGGAAGTTGAACGGTTCGTCCAGGATCAGCAATTGCGGATGATGCAGCATAGCGGATATGATACCGATTTTCTGCTTGTTTCCGGCAGAGAAGTTACGGATGAACTTCTTTTGTCCGATGACCTCATTATTCATGAATCGTTCGAAAGGAAGCAGGCGTTCATCTACTTCTTCTTTCTTCAGATCGTACATCTTACCGATAAAGTAGAAGTACTCTTCGGGAGTAAGGTAATCGATCAGGAAGCCATCATCGATGAAAGCGCCGGTGAATTGTTTCCAGTCTTCGCTTTTGGCTACATCGATATCATTAATGGTTACATTGCCTTGATCTGCTTGGAGTAAGTCCAGCATCAGGCGGAAAAGGGTTGTTTTACCGGCTCCGTTGTTGCCTACCAAACCCAGCATGTCACCTTGTTCTATGACATATTTTTCAATATCTACGGCTTTCTTTTGGCCGAAGTTTTTTTGAAGATTGTTTATCTCTATCATATTCGTAATTATTTTTGTCTACTATCGTGAAATCCTTCCATATTCTTATACCGGCGCTTCATGAAGCGATGGTATACATTCCTTAACCACCATCTTGAAGTTAAGATAAATACAAGCCCGATACCAATAAGTACCCATGGTGTAGCTTCTTTGCCAACCGTTACCTTTAACCCGAACATCAGTAGTAGGGGCACACCAAATGCACCAGCTGAAATAAGGTTCTGCAATCCTGTCCCCACGTTTTGACGACCGGTCATCTTGGCATTCAGATTGAGGGTCTTGTTATTGTACACTGCCAGTTGGAACATACAGAAATAGACGCAGCCCGGAACAAATACAAGCCATGAGATACATTGCAAGACAGATACCCTACCTGTCACCATACCGGGGATCATCAGTATAAACGGAATGATTAGAGCCAGGCTATATAAAATATATTTAGCACGTAGTAACGAATAGATGGATTCTTTACGACTCATTAGCCCGTCAATGTAGTTGCCCTCGTAGCTCATTAGAGGCGAGAGGAACAGAATACCGAAGATGATATAGTTGTAAAGCACGAAGAAGTCGCGTGCCCCTCCCTCATAAAGGTCAGAAAAACTGATAATGAGGCTAAAAGCTAATACTACAGCAGTGATGTTATAGAGTGATTTTTTGCAGACTTTATTACGAAGCAACAGTTTCAGCTCTAACCGGATATATTCACCGATTTCACCATAACGATCCAGAAATTTGTATTCGGATACAGTCTTTACCTGTACGGTTGTATCTTCTACCTTGTTTAGTTCGTTATAGACTAATCTTTGCATGATACTCCTGTTGATGAACCACATGATAGCAATGGCTACCAGAACTCCGATAAACGTCAGTATATTTCCGGTGATGAATCCTTCACCCAAATTGACTGAAAAGGCAAATATCGGGCTGTTGTCCGGAATGAAAAGTGCAGCAGCAATACCACCATATACGGCTACCGGTAGGAGGAACCACCAGATGCGTTCGTCCATCAACGTACGGCACAATAAATACCAGTAATTATTGAATACGATGAGTAGCCAGATACCAATACAATAGGTCAATACACCTGCCACTCCATAAAACTTAGTAACTGTGATGATGGCAAATGGGACAAACAAGAAGAGCCAGAGCAGATTGAAGCTGTTAAGCCCGGAACGCAGGAGAAGGAAGTCAATCAGACGACTCCGTTTTACGGGAAGCAGTAAGTAGGGTTTGACTTCCTGTGTAGGTGTCTTCAGGAAGGGTAAGCGCATGAGAAAGTCGAGGGCGAGCACAAATATGAGTCCGCTGTTCATTACATGGTAGGCTTCTCTGGCTCCACCGTCGAAAGCAAAGGCGAAAGTTGTTCCGAAGAATATGAGATAAGCTGCCCAGAACACACTCATGAAGTACATCCAAAACTTTCCGAACTTGCTCTTCTCGTACATCGGATGTCGCTTTTCTGCTAACTTTCCATGTTTACGTAGCTCAAGAAATAGATTCATGTTTTTAGTGATTAGTCGTTAGTGATTAATTGGTGATTAGTCGTTAGTGATTAGTGATAAGAACTGTATTTTTACTTATCACTAATCACTACTTTCTTAATCACTTTTTAGGTACCGTCATCGTTACCTCGATCTCATTACCTTGTTTCAGCAAGTCTGCTGCAAACTTCTGGATATCTTTGGCAGTGATACTGTTTACGATATCTGTGTATCCTTGCGTCATATCCATATTATAGTAGAAGTAATCGTTCAGGTTGTTCAGCCAGTATGCATTTTCCTTTTGGTTATCAGCATACTTTTTCAACATGTACTCTTTTACCTTCTGCAAATGTACATCAGACGGTCCTTCTGCTGCCAGTTTCTTCAGCTCGTCTACTACGATACCGGCCAGTTTATCTTTCTTTTCAGGATCGGTCTGGAAGACAATCTGCATCAGTAATTGTTCTTTTGGATACTTCTGTAAGCTACCCATACAGTTTACACCGTATGTACCGCCTTCTTTTTCGCGTACTTCTTCAGTATAAACCATGTTCAGCACTTGGGTCATATAGCTCAACAGAATTTCATTCTTCAATGTATAAGGAGTTTTTCCGGTATACAGAAATACGATAGTTGCCATTGGCGTCTGTTGCTCTTTGGCAAATTCGTTCTTGTATGTACCTTTGCGGATCTCCATCTTGGTATCCTTGAAGGTCTCTTTGCGGTTGATGGCAGGCAATGCACCCAGATATTCTGCAATCAGCGGTTTAGCTGTTTCCAGGTCAATGTTTCCAACGAAATAGAATGTAAAGTCGCTGGCATCTTTGAAACGGTCATTGTACATTTCCAGAATACGGTCATAGTTGATCTGATCTACCATTTCCGGTTTCATTATTACCATGCGCGGATGGTTGTTGTACATGGCTTTCTGCAATGTGTCGTTGATGGAAGAAAGCGGATTAGCCTGTGCACTTTCCAGTTCGGCCTTTGTACGGTTCTTATAAGACTCGAATGCTTCCATGTCCTTGCGGGGAGCGGTGAATGTGAGATAAGTCAACTGCATCATGGTCTCGAAGTCTTTCGGAGAACAAGTTCCGAATACATTTTCAGTAGTAGCACCCAGTCCGGCACGAACAGAAACTTTCTTTCCGGCCAATACCTTTGTAAGGTCTACCTGGCTGAAGTTACCCAAACCACCTACAGCAACCACATTGTCCATAACAGCAAAGTTCAGTGCGTCCTTATCGGGGAAAAGAGATTTACCACCTAGGCTGGTTGCTTTCATACGGATCTCATCTGCTTTGAAATCAGTTTTCTTGATGTAAACAGTTACACCATTGGACAGAACAAGCTTCGTACTACCATAGATTTCACCTTCCTTCTCAGATACGATTTTGCCGCCTTTCGGTGCTTCTTTCATAAGAGGTTCATCAGAAACCTTGTCAACATACGGTTGCAGATCGAGGCTCTTCATACCTTTCAGCAAAGCAATAACTTCTTCTTTCTGCGGATATTTTAATCCTTCTTTTTCGGGACCGGCAATGATAACTACCTGGTTGCTGTCCGGAACGAGTTGCTGGATTGCCATGTTTATAGCCTGTACCGGGAGGTTAGGAGCCAACTGGTTCATCATGGCATATTCTGTTTCAATACCGGGGATAGGTTCGGCATCCAGGAAGTTACGTACATACTCACGTACATAAGAACCGTGTTTGGTCTTCTCACGCTCATTGTATGCAGATTCCAGACGTTGCAGATAGTTAGCGCGGGCACGGGCGTATTCAGACTCTGTGAAACCGAAACGACGGGCACGTTCTGCTTCCTGTAACAGGACTTTCAGGGCTTCTTCAATACCGTTCGCTTTACTTGATGCTGAAAGATTGAGAGCCTCTTTGGTTTTAGCTACAAAGAAATTACCGTAACTGCTATATGCACGGTTAAACGGCGGATTAGCGCTCTGGGTCAGTTCACTCAGACGTGCGTTCAGCATACTGGTGATCATACTTGTCATATACTGGGAAGCCAGATAACCTACGTTATTCTTTTCTGAATCGGGAGTTGCATCTTGCTTGAAGTAAACCTCGATAGACGGATCGTCTACTTCTTTATCTGTACCGATGGCTACGATAGGTTCCTTATTATCGGCAACTGGATAATAAACACGCTCTGCCGGATTTACTGCTTTCTGTACATCGGCAAATACTGCTTTCAGTTTGGCTTCTACAGCGTCCACATCAATGTCACCTACGATAACGATACCTTGCAAATCGGGACGGTACCATTTGTGGTAATAGTCACGGATATCTTTGTAGGGGAAGTTATTGATCACATCGATAGAACCGATAGGCATACAATCGGCGTATTTGTCACCCGGATATATGGTGGGAAGCAGATCGGTATAAACGCGCAACATACCGCTGTTACGGCTACGCCATTCTTCACGGATCACTCCACGTTCCTTGTCTATTTCGTCATCTTTGAGCAGGATGTAGTTAGACCAGTCGTGTAGAACCAGCAAGCAAGAGTCCAATACACCGGCACGGTCTATCGGGGCATTGCTGATATTGTAGACGGTTTCGTCTATACTGGTGTAGGCATTTAAGTTTGTTCCAAATTTGATGCCTACGGTTTCACACCAGGGGATAACACCGAGGCCTTTGTCATCGCCGGGAAAATTCTTTGTGCCATTGAAAGCCATGTGTTCCAGAAAGTGAGCAAGACCACGTTGTTGCGGCTCTTCGAGGATGGAACCTACTTTCTGGGCAATATAAAATTCAGCCCGGTTTTCGGGTAATTTGTTGTGACGGATGTAATACGTCAAGCCATTGTCTAATTGGCCGATACGGACATTCTTGTCCACGGGAAGAGGCGGAAACTGCATTTGCTGTGCTACCGCTTGTTGGAAACTGGCGCATAAAACGAATGCTACCACCAATAAACTACGAAATGAATGTTTCATATGAATGAATATTAAAATTGTTTCTTGCTCTATTTGTCGAAAGACAGAAAAAGAAATCACAAGAGGAGGATTGTTTTTTTACACAAATGGGAATCTAGCGGCAAAACTTGCTAAATTCCCATTTATCTCAGTGCACTTTACAAAAGTGAACTTATTCTTTTATAGCCTCTCTTATCCGTACTAACTTAGTCAGCAATCCTTCCAGCAGATCCAGCTTCAGCATGTTGGCACCATCGCTCTTGGCTATTTCGGGATGCTCATGTGTTTCAATAAACAATCCGTCGACGCCTACGGCAATACCGGCTTTGGCTACAGTTTCAATGAGCTGTGGCATACCGCCTGTAACTCCGCTTGTCTGATTGGGTTGTTGCAGAGAGTGGGTGACGTCCAGAATAACCGGATAACCGAAAGTTTGCATCTCCGGTATTCCACGGTAGTCTACAACGAGGTCTTGGTATCCGAAAGTCGTTCCACGTTCGGTGATCATCACCTCCTTATTGCCAGCTTCCACTACCTTTTCTGCAGCAAAGCGCATGGCAAGAGGGGAGAGGAACTGGCCTTTTTTGATATTTACGACTTTTCCTGTCTTTGCGGCAGCTATCAGAATGTCCGTCTGACGGCAGAGAAATGCCGGAATCTGTAGTACGTCCACGTATTCGGCAGCCATGGCAGCCTCCTCGGCAGAATGAATATCTGTAATTGTGGGCACGCCAAACGTATCATGTACTTTCTGCAATACTTTCAGTGCTTTTTCATCACCTATTCCCATAAATGAGTCCAGGCGTGAACGGTTTGCCTTGCGGTAAGAACCTTTAAAGATGTAGGGAATCTGTAGTTTCTCTGTGATGTTTACCACACGTTCGGCAATGCGCATTGCCATTTCTTCCCCTTCAATCACACAAGGACCTGCCAATAAAAAGAAATTTCCGGCAGGGTTATTCTTTAATTCAATCATAAGTATTTAGTGTTTAGTGATTAGTGATAAGTGATTAGCAGGTGATAGCACAGCTTGCTAATCACTTATCACTAAACGTTAATCGTTAATCGTTATTTTTAGTTGGGTATAATCAAGGTGATTGCCTCATGCATGATGCCGATGTCCAACGGGAAATGTCTGTCGAGGAGGCGTCCATCCAGGTCGACAGAGGCATTTTGTGCACGCAGTACTTTCACTTTCTGTGTCCGGTAGGGCATAACGACCTTATGGTTTAATATACGTCCCTGAATCAGCATCCACAAGCCTGATACAAGTTGTAGCAATTCCGGGCGGTAGATAACGGATACATCGAGCCAGCCGTTGTAGGGAACGGCGCTGGGAGCTTGTCCATATCCCCATGCACTACCGATACAAACCGTCATGATACGTCCGCGAATATGTTCTCCGTTTATTTTAAGATGCATCCGGTAAAGTTTGCGTTCAAAGAAAAGCGAAATGAGTGCCATGAGGTAAGATAAGAATTTCACTCCCCAGAAACGTTTGGTCTGATCACTGATCTTCACAATGCGGGCTCCTAAACCGATATTGATAGCATTGAGGAAATAGCGGGTAACGTGCTTCTCGCCGTCGTAATAATTACAGAAGCCGACATCGATTTTCCGGCGACGGTTGTTGATGATGCAATCCACCGCATCTTTGTATTCCGAGGTCATTTCCCAATATTTGGCGAAGTCATTCCCGATACCGTTCGGAATGATGCCTATGGCGATTTCTCTTTTATCTTCCGCATTGGACGACATGATGCCGTTAATTGCATCATTCAGTGCACCGTCGCCACCTACTACGACAATAGTGCGGTATCCGTTATTGGCAAGAATACCGGCCAAACGTTCCACTGATCCGAACCCCTCGGACTGCACATAGTCATAAGACACGCCTTTGCTGTCCATATATTCTTTTATTTCTTTCCACCGTTTCTGCACTTTTCGTGTGCCGGCTTTGGGGTTATATATCACTCCCCACTTTTCGGGTTCTACGCTCATATTGTTATCTCTTAGTAAAGTCCTACATAATCATTAGTTACCCTCCCAGGCTTCGTCTTTGCTGCTCCAAAGATACTAATTCCCTTTGAGTTTAGCTTGTACAAAAGCAATCTTTTCTTCCATCGGCAGTCCGGCATCCATCCAGTGAATGGTAAATCCGCGGCGTTCCATCCCCCGGAACCAGGTCATCTGCCGTTTGGCAAATTGGTGAATGGCAATTTCCAGTTCCTGGTACATCTCTTCGTAAGTCAGCTTGCCGATGACGTAAAGCGTCAGATACTTGTACTCCAGGCCGTAATAAATCAAGTCATCCGGTTGGATGCCTTGCTCTATCAGCCGGCGCACTTCATCCACCATTCCTTCGTCCAGACGTTGGCGCAGTCGGCGGGATATCTTTTCGCGACGTAATTCCCGGTCTATATCCACACCGATGATGAGGCTATTCAGTTGGGGGAATGTACGCTCGTCTACCGGTGTATGTGCGTAATATTCTTCTATTTCAATAGCACGAATAGCACGCTTGGCTGTATCTACATCCGTTGTGTTGTGCAAGGTCTTGTACTGTTGCAGTATCCCGGTTAATTCTTCCAAAGACTTATCAGCCAGCCGTGCACGCAGTTCCGGATTTTCGGGAACAGGGAGCAACTTATACCCTTTCAATACGGACTCCAAGTATAACCCTGTACCTCCACACAAAACGGGTAATTTCCTTTTTTGTTTAATAGTCTCGTAAGCTGTCAGAAAATCACGTTGGTATTCGAAAACATTGTATTTGTACCCTGGATCGGCAATATCAATCAGATGATAAGGGATTTGTTTACCATTTACGGTGTAGTCGATGAGGTCTTTACCCGTACCAAGGTCCATGCCACGGTAGATTTGCCGGGAATCCGCACTGATGATTTCGGTGTCAAGAACATTTGCCAGTGCCGCAGCAAAAGGAGTTTTTCCGGAAGCGGTAGGACCTAATATAGCTATCAAATCATAGTCAGGCATAAGTCGTTTTGATTATTTTTCTACAAAGATAATGTAATCCAAAAGCAATGCAAAATAAGCTTGCTTATTTTTAATGCTAAGATGAGTTACATCCTAGGTTTTAAGCAAAGATATGAAAAAGGAAGTGAAAAACGGAGTGACTTCTCTTAAATGGTGTTATAAATACACTGTTTTCGCACACGGAGCTTGCAAAATTCAGAAAAGTCCGTACCTTTGCACTGTGTTTTTCATAGTATTAGATTTAAGGTTAACAAAGGTTGGAGTACAGCGGTACTCCTTTTTTATGTCCATACCTCATCTTCTAACCACCCATACCTCACTCTCTAAGCATCGACTCTTTCCATTAAAAAACTTATTCAGATAGATATATCTGGATCATCCCAAGAACCTGAGGACTTTTGGAGGACGGAGAATATTATTTACTCAACCTCATAATATGTGTATAGATGAAGCCAGTTATCAGCGTGTATCGGGTTGGGAGGAGATAATGAATCTGCTGTAGATGCGTGGAGGCGATGAAGTTTAATAGAAAAGGCTGCACTAATTTTAAAACATAGTGCAGCCTTCCTATTATATTACTATTGTTACTTTTTATCCGGACTGATCATTGAGACTTCTATCTCATTTTTCTGTTTGAACAGGTCAGAGGCAAACTTTTGAATATCTTTTGCCGTAATACTGTTGACTATTTGTTCATAGTCTTTTATCGGATTCATTCCGGTGAACAAGTATTCATCAATGCTTCCCATCCAGTAACTGTTTTCTTTCAGGTCTTCGGCGTGCTTCTTCAACATAAACTCCTTCACCTTGTTAAGATTGGCTTCCGACGGCCCCTCTTTGGATATGCGTTCTATTTCGGCAAAGATGATTTTCATCAGTTTCTCTCTTTTAGAAGGTGCTGTATCGAAAACAATTTGTATTCCTGCTATTTCCTTCGGATATTTGGAGAGATTGCCACCTACATATACCCCATAAGTTCCGCCTTCATCTTCGCGTACTTTCTCGGTATAAACTAAATCCAGAATCTGGCAGGTCATGTCCTGCAGAATGGAATTCTTTAAATCATATTTGCACGTACCGATGAAACTGACGAAGTTAGAGGCTTTAGCTGTTTCTTGTTCACGGACGAACTCATTCTTATATACACCTTTACGGTATTCTATCTTGTTATCCTTAAATGATTCTTTACGGTTGATGGCAGGCAATGCTCCTAGATATTCGGCTATGAGTGGTTTCATACTTTCAACGTCTACATTACCCACGAGGATGAAGGTAAAGTCGCTGGCGTCCTTGTAACGGTCTTGGTACATTGCCAGGATTTTATCATAATCCATATTGTCAATCATATCGGCCTTCATGCGGATGGTACGGGGATGTCCCATTTGTAATGCAAAGGTAATACTGTCGCTGAATGCAACGTTCGGGTTCATTTCCTGGTTCAGTAATGCTGCTTTGTTGCGGCTCTTATAAGATGCAAAAGCTTCATCATCACGGCGCGGAGCAGTGAATGTCAGGTAGGTGAGTTGCATCATCGTTTCAAAGTCTTTCGGAGAACAGTAGCCATTGACTGTTTCGGTCTTATCACCGATACCGTAACTTACGGAAGCCCTTTTGCCTGCCAATACCTTTTCAAGGTCTACAGCGCTGAAATTGCCTAAACCGCCTGCTGAAACGGCATCGAGGCCGTTGATGTTGATGATTTCAGAGTTGGGAAACAGTGAACTTCCACCTAGGCTTACACCCTTCATGGTAATCTCATCAGCTTTGAAGTCAGTTTTCTTGATGATAACTTTTACTCCGTTGGATAATGTCAGCATGGTAGTGCCGAATACATCATCTTTTTGTTCGGAGATGATTTTTCCACCCTTCGGGGCTTCTTTCATCAAGGGCTCGTCTGATACTTTGTCTACATACGGAGTCAGCTTCTCGGCTTTTACATCTTTCAGAATCTTCTTGATAGCTTCTTCTGTCGGCATTTTCAGCTCCTCCTTTTCGGGACCGAAAATAGCGACTACCTGGTTGGTATCTGTTATCAACATCTGCATCATCTGATTCAATGCTTGTACGGGGATGGCCGGAGCTATTTGGTTGATGATGGCATATTCGTTTTCAATACCCGGTATGGGTTCGTTGTCGAGGAAGTGGCGTACATATTCATCAATATATTCCTCGTTCCTACGTGTATCACGTTCGTTGTAGTCAGATTCCATATTGCGCAGATATTCGGCACGGGCACGTTGGTATTCGCTTTCAGTGAAGCCAAACTGGCGGGCACGTTCCATTTCGCGGACCAGGGTGATGATACCGTTTTCCACTGCATCTTCTTTGCAAACAACGATGCCGGTAAAGGCTTGTTTGGTTTTTGCAACGAAGAAATCTCCATCATAGGTTCCTGCGTAGATATATGGAGGGTTGCCAGCTTGAAGCAGTTCGTTCAGTCGGGCATTCAGCATGTTATTGATGAGGTCGATGGCATAGTCTTGTATCAGATAATCCATATTGCCTTTTTCTGAGTCGGGAGTTGCTTCGTGTTTGTTAAAGATGATAGCTTGGATATGGGGTTGTTCCTTATCCCGGGCAATCAGCACAATCGGTTCTTTATTGTCATTTACCGGATAATATTCGCGTTTGGCGGCATTGGGTTGTGCGGGAACATCGGCAAACAGTTTCTTAATCTGTGCTTCGATGGCATCTACATCTACGTCTCCCACCACAACTATACCTTGCAAATCGGGACGATACCACTTTTCATAATAATCTCTTAGTGTCTGCGGCTTGAAGTTCATCACTACATCCATGGTTCCGATGGGGAAACAAGTAGCATACTTGGTACCGGCAAACATAGCAGGGAGCAACTTTTCCTGGAAACGTTGCACTGCACTCATGCGTGTACGCCATTCTTCGTTGATGACTCCGCGTTCTTTATCAATCTCTTTCGGGTCCAGAGTCAGGTCATTGCTCCAGTCGTGCAGAATTAATAAACAAGAATCGATGGCTCCCGGAGTATTGACGGGTACATTCGAAATGTTATATACGGTTTCATCTACTGAGGTGTAAGCATTCAGGTTTTCACCGAACTTAACTCCAATGCGTTCCAGATATTGTTTCAGGGCATCACCCGGGAAGTGGGTAGTTCCGTTAAAGCACATGTGTTCGAGGAAATGTGCCAGACCGCGTTGGTTCTCTTCTTCCTGGATGGAACCTACTTTCTGAGCGATATAAAAGTCTGCCCGTTCGGCGGGGAGATTATTTTTGCGGATATAGTAAGTTAAGCCGTTATCCAGTTTTCCGATGCGTACATTGGAATCGATGGGAATAGGAGGCATCTGTTGTGCAAGAGCCTGTTGGAAATTACAGCATACGACAAATGCTATAATCAATAAATTACGAAATAGATGTTTCATGTTTATGAATATTAAAATTGTTTCTTGCTATATTTGTCAGAGAAGAATGAGGAAAATCACAAAATGCGGATTGTTTTTTGTAATTATGGTTGTTTGCAGGGTAGATGTTACATGAATGGAAATTTATGTAACATGAAAATGCCGGATGTAACATCGACTATAGTAAGTGGGAACATGCGGAACAAGAAAATAGATTGTAATAGACTATTTTTGTACAAGACAGAAATTAATTAAAAAGTATCATACCATGAAAACAAAAATTAGTTGGGTTATCTATTGCTTGATGAGTTTAGTGCTATTACAGCCATTATCTGCGGCAGAACGGTTTGTTGCAAATGAGGGGAGTGGTTTTGTCTGGATACGGCAGGGAAAAGCTTATCCCATATTGATAGATCCGCAGGAAGATAAGGGCGTAGTGCGTGCCGTAGTAAATTTGCAGACAGATGCGGGTAAGGTAACGGGTGTTACCCCTGAAATTATTAACTCTGCATCCGGGAGGCGTATGCTGATTGTCGGTTCTATAGAAAATAGTTCTTGGATTAAACAATTGTTGCAGTCCGGGAAGATCAATGCGGCTGATTTGCAGGGGAAGCGTGAGAAGTATATTCTACAGACTGTGAAGAATCCCATAGGCGGAGTAGAAGAAGCGGTGGTGATTGCCGGTAGTGATAAACGTGGTACTATTTATGGCATTTATGAACTTGCCCGACAGATGGGAGTATCTCCCTGGTATTTCTGGGCGGATGTACCGGTAGAAAAACATGATGTTATATCTATCAAGGAAGGAATTTATACGGATGGTGAGCCTGCTGTGAAGTATCGCGGTATTTTCCTGAATGATGAATGGCCTTCTTTGGGTGGATGGGCCAGTACTACTTTCGGTGGTTTCAACAGTAAATTCTATGAAACAGTATTCGAATTGGTGCTTCGCCTGAAAGGAAACTTTATGTGGCCTGCTATGTGGAACAGTGCCTTCTATGATGATGATCCGATGAATGGTCCGTTGGCCAATGAAATGGGAATTGTAATGAGTACCTCTCACCATGAACCGATGGGACAAGCTCAGAAAGACTGGAAACGTCGTGGAACAGGGGAATGGAACTATAACACAAATGCTGCCGTATTGCGTGACTTCTGGCAGAAAGGTATGGAACGCTGTAAAGATTGGGAAGCGGTGATAACCCTTGCTATGCGTGGCGATGGTGATGAACCGATGAGTGAAGATGCAAATATTTCCCTGTTACAGAATATTGTGAAAGATCAGCGGAAGATTATAGAAAAAGTTACTGGTAAGAAGGCGAAAGAAACTCCACAGGTGTGGGCACTTTATAAGGAAGTACAGGATTATTATGATAAAGGTATGCGAGTACCTGACGACGTAACACTACTGCTTTGTGATGATAACTGGGGGAATGTACGTAAATTGCCCGACTTGAAAGCTAAGCCCCGCAAGGGTGGTTATGGCATGTATTATCATTTCGATTATGTAGGAGCTCCCCGCAACTCTAAATGGATAAATATCACCCAGATACAGCGTACATGGGAGCAGATGACTCTGACTTATGACTATGGTGTACGTGAACTGTGGGTGGTGAATGTGGGCGATCTGAAACCAATGGAGTATCCGATTACCTTCTTCCTGGATATGGCCTGGAATCCGCAACGTTTCAACGAAAATAATCTGTTTCAGCATACAGTAGATTTCTGTCGCCAGCAGTTTGGTGGAAACTATGCCGAAGAAGCAGCCCGTCTGATTGATACTTATACTAAATATAATCGTAGGGTGACTCCGGAAATGTTGGATGACAGGACTTACAGCCTGGAAAATTATAATGAATGGCAGAGTGTAAAAGATGAGTATGCCGCATTATGCCTGGATGCCTTGAAACTTTATTATCTGATGCCTGCTGAGTATCGGGATGCTTTTGATCAATTGGTACTTTTCCCGATACAAGCATGTTCCAACTTATATGATATGTATTATGCCGTAGCGATGAATCGTAAACTGGCAGAGGCCAATGATGTGCAAGCCAATAAGTGGGCTGATAAGGCACGTGCATGTTTTGAACGTGATTCTGTATTGACTTATCACTATAACCATATAATGAGTGGTGGCAAATGGAATCATATCATGGATCAGACACATATTGGATATAAATCCTGGAATGATCCGAAACATAATATTATGCCTAAAGTTACTTTTGTTCCGGAACCTCGTATTGCCCCTGCGCCACCTGTATTTGTAGAAAAGGATGGATATGTATCTATTGAAGCGGAACATTATACCCGTTCAGCCAACAGTGCATCTGCTAATTGGGTTACAATTCCAAATCTGGGACGTACGTTATCTGCTGTCACTACTTTACCTACCACAGCCGTTCCGGGAGCAGATATGTATTTGGAATATGATTTTGAAACGGAGAAAAGTGGGGATGCTACAGTTATCGTTCGTTTTTCTTCAACTTTGAATTTCAATGATTATAAAGGATTGCGTTATGCGATCAGTTTGGATGGGGGCGACGAACAGATAGTCAACATCAACGGTGATTATAAAGGTGAACTTGGCAGATTGCAGGCGGAGCACATCATTACTACCCAAACGAAACATTTGCTTGATAAGAAAGAAAAGCATACTTTGCGTATCCGTCCGCTTGATCCAGCACTTGTTATGCAGAAAATAATGATTGACCTGGGAGGTTTGAAACCTTCTTTCTTGGGAGCACCTGAAAGTTTGATAAAGGAGTAGGAATGTTGAAAATTACAATATTATGAGATACAAATTTACTTTATTGGTAGTATTGGCCTGTATATATTCCGTACTGGCTGAGGCTAAGGTTAAACTCCCCTCCGTTCTTTCGGATGGAATGGTATTGCAACGTGAAAGTCCCATTAAGATATGGGGGACAGCTGAACCGGGTGAGGATGTAGTAATAACTTTTAAGAAGAAGAAATACACGGCAAAGGCTGATGAGAATGGCAGATGGCTGGTCATGCTTCCTGCTATGAAGGCTGGCGGCCCTTATGAGATGACGGTGAATGAAGTGATAGTAAAAGATATCCTGGTAGGGGATGTGTGGCTGTGTTCTGGGCAATCGAATATGGAACTGACCGTGGCACGTGTAGTGGATATGTTTGGCAAGGAAACGGCTGTTTACGAAAATTCAATGATCCGTTACGTTAAAACTCCCTATGGCAATGATTTGCATGGTCCGAAAGAAGATATTTCCCGGATGAACTGGACATCCTTGAATCCGGAGGTTGCTCAGTCTTATGCCGCGCTGCCTTATTTTTTTGCTATAGAGATGTATAATGAGACGAAGGTTCCTGTCGGGATTATTAATTCAAGTTGGGGAGGAAGTTCTATTGAGGCTTGGATGAGTGAGGATGCTCTACAGGAGTTCCCAAAGAATTTGCGTGAAAGGGATATTTATAATTCTGACGAATATAGGGTTTTGATGAATAAGGCAGGTGGCATGATGTCGAGGTTTTGGAATCTCTCTTTGTATAAAGGGGATGAAGGACTTCATGCTCCGGTCAAGTGGTATGAACCGGAATTGGATGATTCCGATTGGGAGGAAGTGAATATGTTTTCCTATCAATTGGGCACTAAAAATGGTTATCCGGTAAGTGGCTCACATTGGTTTCGCCAGAATATTCATCTTACGGCCGAGCAAGCTGATAAAGATGCCGTATTGCGTTTGGGTTGTATGGTGAATGCAGATTCTGTGTATGTGAATGGTGTCTTTGCAGGTACTACTTCGTATCAATATCCGCCACGTATTTATAAAGTTCCTGCATCGGTATTGAAAGCAGGTGAGAATCTGGTGACGGTTCGCCTTATCAATTCCGGTGGTCGCCCCAGCTTTGTAAAAGACAAGCCCTATTGTATGGCGATAGACGGAGACACGGTTCGTTTGGCGGAACAGTGGAAATATAGATTAGGTTGTGAAATGCCTGCCGGAAGAGGTGGTGTGTCTTTTCAGAACATTCCGACCGGAATGTATAATTCCATGATTTCTCCTTTGCGGAATCTTACTTTTAAAGGAGCTTTGTGGTATCAGGGCGAGACGAATGCAGGGCGTCCGGATGAATATGAGGCTTTATTGACTGCGATGCTCAAAGACTGGCGAGTGAAGTTTGCAGATGAAAATCTCCCGTTCTTTATTATGCAGCTACCCAATTTTATGCAGACGCATCCGCAGCCTGTAGAGAGTGGTTGGGCGGGTATGCGAGAGGCTCAACGGCAAGTGACCTTGAAATTGCCTAATACTTCTTTAGTCGTAGCAATAGACTTGGGAGAGTGGAATGATATTCATCCATTGAATAAGAAAGAACTGGCAAGAAGAGTGGCACTTCAGGTTAAAAAGAAGGTATATGGTCACAAAGATATCGTTCATAGCGGTCCATTATGTACATCTGTATCTGTTGAAGGAGAAAAGATCATTCTTTCTTTTGAAGAAGGAACGAATGATTTAATGCCTGTAACCCAACTGAAAGGTTTTGCACTGGCAGGGGCGGACGGACGTTTTAAATGGGCAAAGGCTGCTATAGAAGGCAATAAGGTGGTGGTTTGGAGCGAAGACATTACTCAGCCTGTAAAGGTTCGTTACGCTTGGGATGATAATCCCCAAGAGGCTAACCTGAAGAATAAGGCAGGGCTTCCGGCTTCGCCGTTTCAAATGGAAATAGTGAAGAACAAAATGTGATAAGGTGGTAGGGTGATAGAGTGATAGTGGGATAACGCTCTGTGATATATAGCGCAGCCACTTTATCACCCTACCACCTTACCACCTTATCACTCTTTTATTCCTTTCTTTTCCGATATGAGTTAAATGATGCTTCATCGTATATTTCATCTGTTAGTAATTATACTTACAAAAAACTCGTAATATTCTTCCTTTTCCGCAGCTACTCCTCCGATTCGTTGAGTGAACTTGATTCAGTCAGGGACTGAATGCCTTTCACTCACTGACTGAATGCCTTTCAGTCCCTGACTCATTGTACCCCCATCCAGAAGGTACCTGAGAGGGGGTGAAAAAAGTGACAAGACAAGAAAGATAAGAAATGAAAATTGCGTACAAAAAATATGAATTGATTCATTTGGGGCGGATTATGAGCTAAATTAAGTTACAAGCTACGGGTTACAGGTTACTATGCTTTGTGCCGCCGGCGCATAGCACATCAACTCATCATCGCCATAGCGCATCCTTTAAAATCCGCGTTATTCCGTGTCGTCCGTATCCGAAAAATTACTTGCACATTTGCATGACTACTCAATCTATAATTTATAGTGAAGGTGCACGGTTATCTAACATAGATAACCGTGTTTTTTTTATCTATTTCTTTAAATGTGTTAATTGCCCTTTTGCTAAATGAATAGGACAAGGGAGTTTTTTTGCCTCTAACAAGTGGGTTACATATCTTTTGCGGTACGTTACAAACCATTTTTTCTTTCATTTTTTGAGCTCCTTTTTACCTGTTTCAAGGTCTTCTGAAAGGTCGTTTTTTTAGTAAAATATATTCCGGGTTTATAAGATTTTGTTTTGGGTGTAACTATCTTATAATAAATGTTTTATATTCTATTATGTAATGCTTTCAAAGAAAAATGTAACATCAAAAAGAAAGATGTAATACTGTCAAAAAAACGTGTAGCATGAATGTGCGAATTGTTCCGTTTATGTTGGATACATTTGCTGCCAAGAAGAGAGAAGTTTTGAGAGTTGAGGTAGTTGTTTGTGAAATGTATCTAACTTCTATATGACTAAGAATGCAAATCTATGTAAAATATTGCAAATGCGAATCGCTGGAATTATTAATCTTAAAAGACCGATGTAATTATGAAATGCATGTATGATGACAGTTAAAGCTATTTCTAATAGCTAATGTAATGAAGAGAATGTAGTTATTAATATCTTAAACTAATGGTAATGAAAAATGTAACAAAACAAATTCAAAAGATCCCTTACTTGATTCTTTTGTTGCTATTGAGTTGTTTACCGACTTTAGCACAAAATGGAGTAACGGTAAAAGGAACAGTCGTCGATGGAAATGGCGAAACGGTAATTGGGGCTTCCGTCGTTGTAAAAAACAATACTTCAATAGGTACAATATCAGATATAGATGGAAATTTCACATTGACTGTTCCTGATGACAAAGTAATTCTTGTAGTTTCATTTATAGGAATGAAATCGCAGGAAGTTAGAATTGCAGGCCAAAAACTCTTGAAGGTCACTTTAGAAGATGACTCACAGCAACTGGAAGAGGTTGTTGTGGTAGGATATGGTCAGCAGAAGAAGGCCAGTGTAGTAGGCGCTATCACACAAACTACCGGTAAAGTACTGGAACGGGCAGCTGGTATCAGTGATATTGGTGCGGCACTGACGGGTAACTTGCCGGGTGTGGTTACTACCACAGGTACAGGTATGCCAGGTGCAGAAGAACCTAAAATAACGATTCGTGGTGCAAGTTCTTGGAATAATAATGAAGATCCGCTTGTGTTGGTTGATGGTATCGAACGTCCCATGAGTTCGGTGGATATCAGTTCTGTACAATCTATTTCAGTTTTGAAAGATGCATCCGCAACTGCTGTTTACGGTGTGAAGGGTGCCAATGGTGTAATTCTTGTAACTACGAAACGTGGTGCTGAGGGCAGTGCGAAAATTGATGTGGGTTTCAATGCCACTCTGAAGGCTCCCTCTAAACTTCCCAATAAGTACGATTCTTACGACGCTTTGTTGTTTCGTAATACAGCCATTGAGCATGAATTAGCTCTGAGACCTGATTCATGGGAATACATCCGTTCCCAATCGTTCATCAATAATTATCGTAATCAGACTACTGTTGAGCAGAGAGAACGTTATCCTAATGTAGACTGGCAGAAGGCTCTGTTTAAAGATAACACGATGTCTTACAATGCCAACCTTAATATTAGCGGTGGTACAAAGTTTGTGAAGTATTTTGCTTCGGCCGACTATGTACATGAGGGTGACCTCTTTAGAATTTATGACAATGGTCGTGATTACAACTCCGGCTATGGATACGATCGTATCAATGTGCGCAGTAATCTGGACTTCAATATAACGAAGACTACCGTACTGAAGATGAACCTTGCAGGCTCCAATGCTATTCGTAAGGCTCCATGGAGCAATACGGGTAATTCGGAATGGCAGATTGGGCAGCAATGGTCAGGTGCATACAATATTGCACCGGACGTGTTTCTACCGCAGTATTCCGATGGTAGCTGGGGTATGTATCCACTTGTTTCAAACACCACGAACTCTGCAGAAAATATTTCTTTAGGTGGTACGATGCAACTCACAACCACCCGTATCAACACCGACTTTACATTGGAGCAGGATTTGAAGTTTATAACAAAGGGACTTTCTGCCCGTGCTACTGTTTCTTGGGACAATATATTTGTTGAAAACAATCGTGGTATCAATGACTTGTTTAATAGTGCGCAGCGCAAGTGGATTGATCCGGATACCGGTCAGGTGAGATATGCACAGTCATACGACACAAATAACGGTTTTGACTGGACACAAGGAGTCAATTGGAGTACTTCTCCCGGTGCAGTGGATAATAGCCAGACGGTTCGTAACCTTTATTATCAGGCGCAATTGAACTGGATGCGTAGTTTTGGCAAGCATGATGTCACGGCTATGGGATTATTCAGCCGCCAAGAAAATGCACGGGGTAGCGTGATGCCCACCTATCGTGAAGACTGGGCTTTCCGTGTTACTTATAACTATGCCGACCGTTATTTCATTGAATACAACGGTGCTTACAATGGTTCTGAAAAGTTCAGCCCGGAGAATCGTTTTGCATTCTTTAATTCAGGTGCTATCGGTTGGATGATCAGTGAAGAACCTTTTATGAAATTTTTCCGTGAAAAGAAGATTATTGATATGTTGAAGGTTCGTGCTTCTTATGGTGAAATTGGTTCTGACCAGTTAGGCCCTGATCCATTCGATTCAAGTCGTCGGTGGTTATACATGAACCAGTGGGCTTATGGTGGTCACACTACTATGGATTTGAACCATACTGAAAGTATCTATACCTGGTATCGTGAGTCTGCTATTGGTAACCAGGATATACAATGGGAGGTTGTAAAAAAATTGAATATTGGTGTTGACTATTCTCTTTTCGAAGGAGTGTTGGCTGGTAGTTTGGAATTTTTCCGTGACGAACGTTCCAATATCTTTGTTTATGGTGGCGACCGTTCTATTCCCTCTTACTTTGGAGGAACTCCTCCTTCTATTAACAAAGGTAAGATTCGTACAAACGGATATGAATTGGAGTTGCGTGTAAATAAAACCTTTGGCAATGACTGGCGTGTTTGGGGTAACTTCAGTATGACGCATGCCAAGAATAAGGTGTTGGTAAAAGATGACCAGGCTATGCGTCCTGCCTATCAGAAAGCAGCCGGATTTGGTGTAGGTCAGTATACTTCTTATATTGATGCGGGATATATTCAAAACTATGACCAGTTGTATGGTAGCCCTGCTCATGATGCTAACGATTCCCAGAAATTGGTGGGTGATTACTACATTGTCGATTTCAATGGTGATGGCGTTGTGGATAACAAGGACCTGGCTCCTTACGGTTACACTAGTCAGCCCGAAAATACATTTAATGCTACTTTTGGTTTCGAGTGGAAAGGATTCAGTGCATTTGCACAGTTTTATGGCGTGAACAATGTAACCCGTGATGTGGGGCTTACCAGTTTTGGCAGTAAATTGAACACAGTGTTCGACACGGGTACGTGGTGGTCAAAAAATACTCCTAATGCCGATGTGGTAGTACCTCGTTGGAATTCTACGCCGAGCTATAATGGCGGAACCCAATCTCTTTATGACGGTTCTTACATTCGTTTGAAGAACGTTGAACTAGCTTATACTTGGAACAAGGGCTGGATCAAGAGAATGGGATTAAGTAACCTGAAAATTTATGTTAATGGTAATAATCTATGGTTATGGACTCGTATGCCGGATGACCGTGAAGCTAACCTCTCTGGAGCTGGTTATCTGGGAGCTTATCCCACAGTGAAACGTTATAACTTAGGTATAAAATTTACATTATAATAATGAACAAGATGAAATATACATATAAGACTCTTTTATGTTCAGGCCTTTTGGCTCTTGCAGTGGGGCTCGGCATGACGTCTTGCGAAGACTATTTGGACAAAAGTCCTGAATCGACTGTATCCGAAGAAGATGCATTTAAGAATTTCCGTAATTTTCAAGGATTTATAGAAGAAATCTATAACTGTATTCCTGATAAAGAGAAATGTAACTATTGTACTTCCTGGAACTGGGGTGATGATGAACTCTTCAATTCCATGGGAGATGCCCACATGACGCATCAAGCCGACTTAGGTAATTTCCGTGCTTGGCAAAGCAATGGGCAATGTTGGTTGTATAGAAATCCTAGTAATCCAGCTTCTACTAATAAGTTTGAGCATTCTTTGTGGCCGCATTCCTGGTATTGCATTCGCAAGGCTAATGTAGGTCTTGCCAATTTGGACAAACTGGTGGGTACGCAAGAAGAAAAAGATCTGATTGCAGGTCAACTTTATTTCTTTCGTGCATGGTGGCATTTTGAGTTGATGACTTTTTGGGGAGGCTTGCCTTACGTTGACCAAGTATTTGATGCTACGCAAGAGTTGAATTTGCCACGATTGAGTTATCAAGAGTGTGCTGATAAGGCTGCGGAGGATTTCCGCCGTGCTGCCGATCTGTTACCGGTAGATTGGGATAAGACTAATGCAGGTAAAGCTACGGAAGGCAAGAATCAGTTGCGTATCAATAAAATTATGGCACTGGGCTATTTAGGTAAGAATTATTTATGGGCAGGAAGCCCCTTGATGAAGAATGGTGCACAGTTGGGAGGAGCTCAGACTTACAACTATGATGAAGCTTATTGCAAGAAGGCTGCGCAAGCGTTCGGTGAATTGCTGACTCTGGTAGAAAACGGTCAGACGCAATATGCTCTTGTTGAATTTAACTATAGTAATATATATGATCACGAGAAGGCAAAAGGTGCCTCGAATAGCTATTCTGACCTTTTCTATACCCGTCGTCAGAACTGGCTGATGCCAGGTTCGGTCGAAGCTATTTTCCGCGGTCCTTCTGCAGATTTTAATGGTAGTCACTGGAATATGACGAAGTTATGGGGGCCGAAAGTAGCAGGTCTTGTTGATCATGACAAAATCATACATTTGCCCACAGCCAACCTTGTAGAAATGTATGGTATGGCTAATGGGCTTCCTCTCGATGATCCGCAATCCGGATTTGATAAGAGACATCCATTTAAGAATAGAGACCCGCGTTTCTATCATGACATCGTATTCGATGGTTTCCATTATGTTTTAGCAGAAGATAAGTTATCAGATGCACAAAAACCTTATGCCTATTGTGAACTTTATACAGGAGCAGATATGCGTTCGATAGATTTGGGAAGTCGTACTGGCTATTTCTTCCAGAAACTGGTTCCTCACACTTGCAATGAAGGTGACAAGGATTATGATTGGGGTAGTAACTTGCATACCTATTTGTCCTACATGCGTTTGGCAGACATTTACCTGATGTATGCCGAAAGTTGTGCTGCTTTTGGTGGTTCATCTGCCAAGTCTGATAACTGTACGCTTACTTCGCTCGACGCAATCAATAAGATCCGTGCCCGTTGTGGTGCTGAGGAAGTACATTCATCCTATATTGCAGACAGCAAGAAATTTATGGACGAGATTCGTCGTGAACGTGCTGTAGAACTTTCTATGGAAGGTTTCCGCTTCAATGATCTGCAACGTTGGCTGTTGCTGACCGAGTCACCTTATACCGAGAAATATTCTGTAGAATTCGATCGGGTAGAGAGTGCAGATTTCTATAAAAATAATGACCCTGCGGAAGCTGAAGTGGCTAACTACCGTCATGAACTGATTGTGAAGCGCATATACGGTACGAAGCATTATTGGTTCCCCTTACCTGATGATGATGTTTATCTTTATCCTGAGTTCGGACAGAATCCTGGCTGGTAATCGTGGAGGACTAAAAAGTATGTTTAATAATAAATGAATAAACAATGAAATATATACAAGCAAAATTCATTCTTTGTGCTATGCTGGCTGTTTCTCCAATGTTTGTCAGTGCGCAGGCCACAGACTGGAATGAAACCGATTCATTGGTAAGCGAAAAAGACCCGATGGTACAGGTGGCCTTTCGTAAGGTAGCTCAAAAGGACCTTTTGGGTGGTGTTTCTGTAGTCAATGTGGAAGAACTAACGAAGAAGAATTATAATACTTACAGCCTGGATAATATGCAGGGCTATGTAGGCGGTTGGAATGGTAACTCATTGTGGGGAATGGATGGTGACAATGCCGGTTATTTGGTTTTGGTAGATGGTGTGCCTCGTGATGCAAACAATGTTATGCCGTCTGAAATAGCACAGATTTCATTTTTAAAGGGTGCCCAAGCTGTAGTTCTTTATGGTAGCAAAGCTGCTAAAGGTGCGGTGGTGATTACTACAAAACGTGGTAATGTAGAGGGACTAAATGTCAGTGTCAGAGCCAATACCGGATTTCATGTAGCAAAGGCTTTTCCGGAATACTTGGGTTCGGCAGAGTATATGACTCTTTACAATGAAGCTCTTTTGAATGACGATCCCAGTGCGAATCTTCGTTATACGGCCGAGCAGATTTACAATCATGGTTCAGGGTTGAATCCATATCGTTATCCGAACATGAACTACTACTCTTCTGATTATGTGAAGAAAGCATATAATCGTTCGGAAGTTACTGCCGAGATTACAGGTGGTGGCAAGCGTGCACGTTTCTATAGTAATGTGAGTTATTATAGCAATGGCGATTTTCTAGATTTTGGTGAAGCCAAAAATAATAGGACAGACCGTTTTAATGTACGTGGTAATGTAGATGTAAACATCAATAGTTTTATCAATGCCTACATCAACGCCAATGCCACGTTCTACGACTCGAAAAGTGCAAAAGGTGATTATTGGAACGTTGCATCGACTGCACGTCCTAATTTCCCTGAAAATGCGGCTCCGCTTATTCCGCTGGATATGATTGATCCTAATGCTACGGATGCTTGGGAACTACTGGGTACGACTTCCAATATTATTGGCGGTAAATATTTCTTGTCCGGTACGCGGGCCAATGCTACAAATGCTTTTGCAGACAGCTATGCTGCCGGAAGCAGTAAGTGGACGAGCCGCCAGTTTCAGTTCGATGCCGGTGTGGATGTTAACCTTAACAAAGTATTGAAAGGACTCTCGTTCAATGCTATGTTTGCTGTAGATTATGCTACTTCCTACTCAACCTCTTTCGACAATAAGTATGCAGTATTTGTTCCTACTTGGTCCAATTATGGTGGCAAAGACGTTATAGTGGCACTCAGCAAGGAGGGGAATGATGAAAGACCTGGTACTCAAAACGTAGGTGGAAGTACAGATAAGCAAACGATTGCATTCACTGGGCAGTTCAATTATCAGAATACTTTCAATAAGAATCATAATGTGTCAGCCATGCTTATAGCCAATGGTTATCAGCAAACGGTTTCTGCACAGTATCATCGTATTAGCAACGCCAATCTGGCATTGCAGGCGGGCTATAACTATCAGCAGCGCTATTATGCTGATTTTAGTGCGGCATTGATTCATTCCGCTAAGCTTGCTAAAGGGCATCGTCAAGCCCTCTCTCCTTCAGTGACATTAGGCTGGCGCTTAAGCAATGAAAACTTCCTGAAGGATTCTCCTGTGGTAGATGATTTATTACTGAGCGTATCGGGCAGTATCCTCAATCAGGACATTGACTTGGTGATGGGTGATAATGAGTTTTATCTCTATGAATCGGTATGGACTCAGAACGATGGTTATGCATGGTATGACGGTCCGGCCGGTAAATATACTATCTCTACCAGAGGTCAGAACAGTGATCTTTCGTTCATCAAGCGCAAGGAGTTTTCTGCAAACCTGAAAACTTCGCTTTGGAACAGATTGATTACAGCCGATGCTTCATTCTTCATCAACTCTATGGAGGGATATCTGATTAATCAACCCACTTTCTATCCGTCTCATTTGAATACAGGATATCCTGCAGCGTCATTTATGGCTGTGATGAACTATAACAATAACAAGCGTGTAGGCTTTGATTTCAATATAAATGCTAACAAGCGTTTTGGAGATGTAGACTTGTCTCTGGGGGTGGCAGGTACATATTATGATACTAAGATCACTAAGCGTGATGAAATCTATGATGACGCCTATCGTTATCGTGAAGGAAGACCCATTGATGGTGTCTGGGGACTTCAGAGTGCCGGATTATTCCAGAGTAAGGAAGAAATCGAGAGTAGCCCTGAGCAGAAATTGGGTAGTACGGTTCAACCTGGTGACATCAAGTATGTGGACCAGAATGGAGATAACGTAATTGATGATAAGGATGAAGTCTTCTTGGGTAAAGGCGGTTGGTATGGTGCACCCTTTACACTCGGTATCAATTTTACTGCCAAATGGAAAAGTTTGACCTTCTTTGTGTTGGGTACTGGTAACTTCGGCGCTTACGGATTGAAAAATAGTTCATATTATTGGGTGGATGGCGATGATAAATACTCAGCCATAGTTCGCAACCGTTGGACTCCTGAAACAGCAGCTACTGCTACTTATCCCCGTTTATCTGCCAGAAGTTCAAGTAATAACTTCCGTGCTTCGGATTATTGGTTGTACAAGACTGACCGTTTCGATCTGGCGAAAGTACAGATTACTTACGATCTGCCGAAACGTATTTTGCGTAATACTTTCATTAACGAGCTATCTGCTTACGTAAGCGGTGCAAACTTGTTGACTATTTCGAAAGAACGTAAACACATGGAGATGAATGTGGGTAGTGCTCCGCAAAGCAGATTCTATAATATTGGTGTGAAAGCTGTATTCTAATCTAAAATTATGATAAAAATGAAACTAAGAAATATTATATTAACTACAGTATTACTGGCAACTTTCTCTGCTTGCGAGGATATGTTCGAACCTGCTAAGGAGAATAATCGCGGTGTTGAGGAGATGCTTTCAGATCCTAATTATGCTGTGGGACTTTTGGGGTACGGATACGCTATGCTACCGTATGACAATTCCAGTGTGAGTGATGTAGCTACAGACGATGCAGTGACCAATGATAAAGAGAGTGGCTATTCAAAAATGGCTCTTGGTTCATGGGCGTCGAATAATAATCCTATGGAACAGTGGCAAGCTCGTAAAGCTGCAATACAATACCTCAATACATTTTTAGGTATCGCAGAGCAAGTAAGTTGGGCTGAGAATGAGGTGACGAACAGGATGTTCATTGACAAACTCAGTGGAGAAGCATATGCCTTACGTGCCTTGAATTATTATTATCTTTTGATGGCTCATGGAGGTTGGACGGCAGATGGACAGCTACTGGGTGTGCCGATACTTCTGGAACCGGAAGATAACAACTCTGATTTCAATCAGCCCCGTGCTTCTTTCAGTGCATGTGTAGAGCAGGTATTTACTGACTTAAATAAAGCAGTTGAATTACTGCCTGTTGATTACGAAAATATAAAAAGTGATGCTGAAGTACCTGCAAAATACAAAGAAATCGGTGCAAAGATGGGTAACTATAATCTTGTCTTTGGAACTTATCAACGCGGACGTATTACTGCCAGAATAGCTGAAGCCATAAAGGCACAGGTAGCTTTGCTTGCTGCAAGTCCGGCTTACCGGGAAGGTTCAGGTGTGACTTCTGAAACTGCTGCAAGCTATGCTGCTACTGTATTGAATCGTATTGGTGGTGTATCTGGTCTTGATCCGACGGGTAACACTTGGTATATGAATACAAGTGATCTTGATAATCTTGGTTCAGGAGAAGTGCCTGCTGAAATCCTTTGGAGAGGAAATAAGAGCAATGGAACGGAAGATTGGGATATAGGTATTAAGCAGGAGAAAGATAACTTTCCTCCTACGCTCTATGGTAGCGGGCGTATTAATCCTACGCAAAATTTAGTGGATGCTTTCCCTATGGCTAACGGTTATCCTGTTGCAGACAAAGCTAACAGCGGTTATTCGGAAAACGCTCCTTATGAAAATCGTGATCCACGTTTAGCAAAATATATTTTATTCAATGGAGCTACATTTAAGGAAAAAGCCATTATCACAGGTACTTATCCTGATGCAGACAACAAACAAGATAATAACTTGAATCAATTGAGTACCTCTACTCGTACGGGCTACTATCTACGTAAGCTGTTGCGTGAAGATTGTAATGCCAATCCGAGTTCACTTAATGCCAAGTTTCATATTCCTGTTCGTATCCGTTATACGGAAATATTCCTGGCTTATGCTGAAGCAGCCAACGATGCTTGGGGACCAATGGGCAAAGGTAGTAATACCTATAGTGCTTATGACGTAGTTAAGGCTATTCGTGCTCGTGGTGGTGTAGGAACCAATAACGGCGACGCTTATCTGGAGAGTATCAAGGGAGATAAGGAAAAGATGACTCAACTTATCCGTAACGAACGTCGCATTGAGCTTTGTTTCGAAAATAAGCGTTTTTGGGATATTCGTCGTTGGCAAATGCCATTGGCAGAAACAGCTAAAGGAATACGGATTGACAAAGTGGGCGAAAGTTTGAACTATACCGTAATTGATGTAGAAAATAGAAACTATAAGGAGTATATGAATTATGGACCTATACCTTATGGTGAGATGTTGAAGTGGAGTAATCTACAACAGAATAAAGGATGGTAATCACATAATTATAAAATGCAAAAAGAATATGGAAATGAAAATCTATAAATTATTATCTGTAATATTGGGGAGTGCCATGTCATTTGCTTTCTCTTCATGTGAGAATGCAAGCAACTCTTTTCCCGATTATGAGGGTGGTGTGAGTGTCTATTTTGCTTATCAATATCCGGTGCGTACTATTGTATTGGGCAATGACCCGGTGGTAGATAATTCGGCTGACCGTCAGCACAAGTGTGCCATTTATGCCACAATGGGAGGGGCATACGGTGGAAGAAATATCACTATAGATATTGCTGTGGATAATACACTTTGTGATAACCTCTTTTTTGAAGATGGTTCACCGGTATTACCTATGCCTTCCACATATTATACGTTGGCTGGTGATAAAATAAAATATAATGGTGACCACTGGGGGAATGTGGAGGTGCAACTTACCGATGCTTTCTTTGCTGACGAAAAAGCCTTGAGTAATAATTATGTGATTCCCGTGGTGATGAAGAAGCAGACTGGTGCCGACCGCATATTGACAGGTACTCCTTTGATTGAAGGTGATGCGCCGGCACGTCCCAATTCGGATTATTGGAGTGTGCAGCCCCAAGACTACGTACTTTATTGTGTGAAATATATGAATCCATGGCATGCTTCGTATTTGCGCCGCGGTATAGATCAGGTAACAGAAAGTGGAACTACAACTACCGTTGTGCGTCATGCTCAATCTGTGGAAAAGGATGAAGTCTGTGATATTACTACTCGTTCGTTGAAGACTGCTGTTTTTCCTGTTAGTACAAAAGAGGTTGATGGAACAACGATGAAGTGCGATTTACTGTTGACATTTAATGACAACGATGAGTGTACCATTGTCTCAGGTACCACAGGAATAACAGCTACAGGTTCCGGGAAATTTGTGGAAAATGGAGAGAAAAAAGCCTGGGGTGGTAAAGACCGGGATGCTATCTACCTGGATTATAGTGTAGACTTTGGCATAAAAAAGGTGGCTACGAAAGATACATTGGTATTACAGACTCGTGGAACAAACAAGATAGAAACTTTTGTCCCTAAGTATCGCGCCAATTGAACGGAAACGTTTA
>ERZ839947.389-NODE-389-length-62043-cov-8.025037_pt1 | contig 62043 bp, 51 predicted proteins | sample MGYA00519908_ERZ839947 | MGnify/ENA primary metagenome ERZ839947 (study PRJEB31850, sample SAMEA3708857) | human gut metagenome | biome: human gut; feature: human-associated habitat; material: faeces | place: China | collected 2014 ... | reverse complement strand
GGCGAAGATAGTACATTGTGCGAAAATAGCTCGTTGCCAGTTCCTTCTTTTTTTTTATGTTTTTACATGATCGTTGACAGGTCATACCATTGTGGTATGGCTTTTTTTCTGATATGTGTTTGTTATTGCATCATATAAAATAGAGTTAATTTTAAGTTGCTATTATTTGATGTTTATAAACTTTCTGAAAATCTTGACTTTTTGTATGAATTATTATTGGAAATTAGTAAAAAAAGACCTCTTTTCGAGGCCTTTATTATTACATTTTTACTGTAGATTTAACTAATTCAACAACTTCTTCAGAAGTCGCACAATCTAATGCTTTTTCTACTAAAGCTTCCATATCAGCTTTTGATACGCTCTTAATTAATTTTCTTTGAGCTAAGATTGAAGTAGCTGACATAGAGAATTCATCTAATCCTAAACCAAGTAATAATGGAGCTGCAATAGCTTCACCAGCCATTTCTCCACACATACCAGCCCATTTACCTTCAGCATGTGCTGAATCGATAACATGTTTTAATAAGTTTAAGATTGATGGGTTGAATGGTTGATATAAATAACTTACACCAGAAGACATTCTGTCTGCTGCAAATGTATATTGTACTAAGTCATTTGTTCCCACTGAGAAGAAATCAACTTCTTTAGCAAATTTATGAGCTAATACAGCTGCTGCAGGAATTTCAATCATGATACCAACTTGTAATGTATCACTTACTTTAACACCTTCAGCAACTAATTTTTCTTTTTCTTCCATTAAGATTCCTTTAGCTTTACGGAATTCTTGTAAAGTAGCAATCATAGGGAACATGATTCTTAAATCACCATAAACTGATGCTCTAAGTAATGCTCTTAATTGAGTTCTAAAGATATCTTCTCTTTGGAAACATAAACGGATTGCACGAACACCTAAGAATGGATTCATTTCTTTTGGTAAATCAATAGCTTCGATTTCTTTATCTCCACCGATATCTAATGTTCTAACAACAACAGGTTTACCTTCCATACCTTCTAATACTTCTTTATAAACTTCAAATTGTTGTTCTTCAGTTGGTAATTCAGCAGATTCCATATATAAGAATTCAGTTCTGAATAATCCAACACCTTCGCCACCATTTTCTTTAACACCTGCTAAATCTTTTGCTGAACCAATGTTAGCAACTAATTCAACTTGATGTCCATCAGTAGTAATTGTTTTTTCATTAACTAATTTCTTTAATTCTTCTTTATAAGCGATGAATTCAGCACGTTTAGTTTCATATTCTTTAACAGTTGCTTCATCAGGATTGATCATAACTGTTCCTTCAATACCATCAAGAACAATTAAATCTCCATCTTTAACTTCTTCTGTAATTGTTTTACAAGCAACAACTGCAGGAATTTCTAAAGAACGAGCCATGATAGCTGAGTGAGAAGTTCTACCACCAATATTAGTAGCAAATCCTCTAACTAAGTTTTTATTTAATTGTGCTGTATCAGAAGGAGTTAAATCATCAGCGATAATAACAACTTCTTCATCAATTAAAGCAGGGTTTGGTAATGGTTTACCAAGTAAGTTAGCTAACAAACGACGAGAAACGTCTTTAATATCAGCAGCTCTTTCTCTAAAATAATCATCATCCATCATTTCAAACATTGCAATGAAACTATTTGCAACTGCATCTAATGCAGCTTCAGCACATAATTTTTCATTATTGATTTTGTCTAAAACTTGTGTTTTTAATTCAGGATCTTGAAGTACTAATGCATGAGCATCAAATACAGCAGCTTCTTCAGCTGATAAGTTTTTAGAAGCAGCTTCTTTAATTGCTTCTAATTGTTTAGCTGTTTCAGCCATACAATCTTCAAATTTTTTGATTTCAGCTGCAACATCTTCTACAGTGTTTTGTGTTACAGTTAAATCAGGCATAACTAGTTTGTACGCTTTAGCAATTGCAATACCACTAGAAGCCCCAATACCTTTAATCATAGTATTAAACACCTCCATATTTACATTCCAATTCTAACCTATTTTTATTGAAAAATAAAGATATTTTCATTGTACGAAAGGACTTTTTAAGAAAAAAGATAAGTATTTATTGAATTGTTTGTCTAGACATGATAAGATGTTGTCGAGGAGGAGTTTGCAATGAAAGTTATTATTGTTGAAAATTATGAAGAAGCAAGCCAAGAAGCAGCAAAAATTTTTATTAATCAAGTAAAGGAAAAACCAAATAGTATTTTAGGATTAGCTACAGGATCTACACCTGTTAGAATGTATGAATTATTAAGAGAAGATCATGAAAAAAATCATACATCATATAAAGATGTTAAATCATACAACTTAGATGAATATTTTGGATTAGATGCAAGTCATCCACAAAGTTATCATTATTTTATGTATAAAAACTTATTCAATGGAATTGATATTAAAGATGAAAATGTTCATGTTCCATGTGGACAAGGAAATATTCAAGAAAACTGTGATAAATATAATAAAATGTTAGCTGAAAATCCAATTGATATTCAATTATTAGGAATTGGTTCAAATGGACATATTGGATTCAATGAACCAGGAACTGATTTTAATTCAAAAACACATTATGTTGATTTAAAAGAAAGTACTATTAAAGACAATGCAAGATTATTCTTTAATGGAGATGAAGATGCTGTTCCAAAACAAGCAATCTCTATGGGAATTCAAAATATTATGGATGCTAAAAGTGTTGTTTTAATTGCTTGTGGTAAAAATAAAGAAAATGCTGTTAAAGGAATGATTGAAGGACCTGTAACTCCAGAATTACCAGCTAGTGTATTACAAAATCATAAAGATGTAACTGTAATTATTGATAAAGCAGCTGCAGCTTTATTAGAAAAAGAATATTAAAATTCATGAGGGAGAAATCTCCCTTTTTTTGTTTAGGTTGAAATTTTTATCATTAAACTGTAAGATTATATTACTAATACAGAAGGTGAAAATTATGAAAAAAATAAGACTTAAAGAATTATTTAATATACCTAATTGTTTATGCTATTTAAGAATAATACTTATTCCTATTTTTTTACATCGCTATTTTTTAGCTGGAAGTAAAGAAGATTATTATATATGTGCTACTATTTTAATTATTTCAGGTCTATCTGATTTTTTAGATGGTTACATTGCAAGACATTACCAGATGATTACTGATTTTGGGAAAGTTATAGATCCAATTGCTGATAAATTGACACAATTTACGGTTGCGTTTGTTTTAGTTTATACGTATTCATGGATGTGGTTATTACTTCTTATCATTGTTTTAAAAGATGGAATGCTGGCTTTAGGGGGACTTTATTTATATGAAAAAGGAGCAAAGGTCCAAGGAGCCTCATGGTGGGGGAAAATTTCTACTGCTATCTTTGATGTTGTCGCAATCGTATTAATTGGAATACATATTCCAAATTCTATTTTTGCAACTATTTCAATTTTTGTTTGTATTGTGTTGATGTTATTATCACTTGTTTTATATGCTAAACAACTGTTATCAATTTATAAGGAGCTTAAGAATGAATAAAAGGCAAATAAAGTTAAGTTGTTATTTAGAACAATTAAATATAGAGGTTGTTAAAGTAGAAATGATTTTAAATCAATTAAATAGATTAAAAAATAATCAAGAGATAGCTAATTATATAATTGAAAGGGATCTTTTAAAAACAAAGTGTCAATTAGAATTATCACTTGCTTCTTTGTGTATTATTCTAAGAAAAATGTGTGAAAATCAATTTATTACTTTAAATCAAGAAAGAAGAAAAGATATTAATAGTATTATTCATTCAAATAGATTTGACTTTTTTGAAGATTATAAAGTTTATGTATATTCACAAAAAGGGCAAGAAGAAGTCAATATCATTCAATTACTAGATTATGCAAAAAAGATATTTAAAGAAATCGTATGATTTTTTTGGACATCTTTTTTATTTTATCCAAGATAAAATAAAACTAGGTGAATAAAATGAATATTAAAAAAAATTGTGGTATTGTTTTGATTGTTTTGGGAATCATCTTAACGTTAGATCGAACAAATGAATTTAAAGGTATTGTTTCAATTATTGTTTATTATATTCAAGAATACTGGCCTTTATTCATTACTTTTTGCGGTGTTTCATTGCTTGCTACACCACAAAAAACTAAAAAGAAATGAAATAAAAAATACTGATTTTATATAGCTAAATGAATTGAAACACGATAACAAAAATGATAATATGTATAACGTATTAATGGAGGAAACAAAAAAATGAAAAAAAGACCTATCGTATTATGTATTATGGATGGTTATGGTATTTCTGAAAGCATTAATGGTAATGCTGTAAGACTTGCTAATACACCTAATTTAGATGATTTAATGGCTATGTATCCAAACACAACTATTTCAGCTAGTGGTATGCCAGTTGGTTTACCTGATGGACAAATGGGAAATAGTGAAGTTGGGCATTTAAATATTGGAGCAGGAAGAACTGTTTATCAATCATTAACTTTAATTAATAAAGCTTTAAATGAAAAAACTTTCTTTGAAAATGAAAAATTCTTAAAAGCAATTCAACATGCTAAAGATAATGGTTCTAAATTACATATTTGGGGATTATTATCAAATGGTGGTGTTCACTCATCAAATGAACATATCTTTGGTTTATTAGAATTAGCTAAACAACAAGGTTTAGATAAAGTATATGTACATGCTTTCTTAGACGGAAGAGATGTTGCTCCTGATAGTGGTGTTGATTTCGTAAAAGAATTACAAGAAAAAATTGAAGAAATCGGTGTTGGACAAATTGCATCAATTTCTGGTAGATACTATGCAATGGACAGAGATAAAAGATTTGATCGTGTTAAATTAGCTTACGATGCAATCGTATGTCAAGAAGGTGAATCTTTTGAATGTCCAGTTCAATATGTAAAAGATTCTTATGCTAAAGATGTTTTAGATGAATTCGTTATCCCTGGTTACAACAAAAACGTTGAAGGAACAATTGATGATGGAGATTCAGTAATCTTCGCTAACTTCAGACCAGATAGAGCAATCCAATTAGCTACAGTAATCACAAATCCTACATTCTATGAAGGATATGTACCTGAAAAACAAGTTAAAGATTTAGAATTCGTATGTATGATGAAATATGCAGACAGCGTTAATGGAGAAATCGCATTCGTTTCACCTGAACTTACAAATACATTAGGTGATTACTTATCAGCTCAAGGTTTAAAACAATTACGTATTGCTGAAACTGAAAAATATGCTCACGTAACTTTCTTCTTTGATGGTGGGGTAGATAAAGAAATCGAAGGAGCTACTCGTGTATTAGTTAATTCACCAAAAGTTGCTACTTATGATTTACAACCTGAAATGTCAGCTTATGAAGTAAAAGATAAATTAATTGCTGAATTAGATAAAGATATTCATGATGTTGTAATTGTCAACTTTGCAAATTGTGACATGGTCGGACATACTGGTGTTATTCCTGCAGCTATCAAAGCAGTAAGCGTTGTTGATGAATGTATCGGTGAAGTATATGAAAAAGTTCTTGAATTAGGTGGAACTATGTTAATTACTGCTGACCATGGTAATGCTGAAGAAGAATTAGATGCAGATGGAAATCCATTCACTGCTCATACAACAAATGTTGTACCTTTAATTGTTACTAATTCTCATGTAGGATTAAAAGAAGGCGGAAAATTAGGAGATTTAGCTCCAACAATGTTACAATTATTAGGTTTACCAATTCCTGAAGAAATGGATGGAGAATCTTTATTAAAATAATCAATAAGTTCATATTGATTTCATTTTTAATAGGTATATTAAGTGGGTGTAGTCATACTACATCCACTCATACTATACAGAAAGATTTATCAAAAGATCAAATCATAGAAATCAATTATGATGATGTTTTAAAGAAAATAAATCAAAAAGAAGATTTTGTTTTATATATTGGAAGACCTGATTGTAAAGATTGTCAAGAATTTGAACTTTATTTAAAAAAATATTTAAAGAAAAATAAAGGAGTTTATCTTTATTATTTCAATATTAAAGAATATCGAGATCAAGCGAATAGTCAAGAAGCAACAAAAAAAGAAAAATCTCGATATAACCAAATGAGAAAAAAACTTGATTTTTCATGGACCCCTACTTTAAAATTAGTGATCAATGGGAAATTTGTAGATCAATATACTTTTTTAGATGAAGATTATTATTCATTACCAAGCAAAAAACAAAAAGAAAAGAAACGGGATTATATTGATAAACTTTCATCTTGGCTAGACCAAATATACCAAGATTAAAAGAAAGGATTGATAAAATATGAAAAAATGTCCAAAATGCCATAAAAATATACCAAGTAATGCAAAAGTATGTCCTTATTGTGGAACACCTCAATCTGGCTATCAACCAATGAAACGTACCCCTAAAAGAAAATACGCATTCATTTATCCAATTTTGATTATTGCACTTGTTTTCTTACCTATGGGAATTTCTTATTTCTTTGCATTTAATACATTATCTGATAGTGGAATCAATCAAACAGCAACATTAAAAACATATACAAAATCAAATCAAGAAACAGTTGTATATCAATATGATTCCTTAAAAGAATTTTCAAAAAATGTTAAAAATAGTAAAAAATATGTCAATAAGATTAATAACATGGAATCGTCTTTAGAAAAAATAGTTGGAACAAAAAATATGGATTCAGAATATTTGTTTCAAATAACAAATAATAATAATCTTTATGTATCTGTTCAATATGATATTTCTTTAGATAAACAAAATACAATGAGTATTTCTTATGATTATGATTTATCAAAAGAAAGCCAATTACAGTTTGAATATCATTTAAATGATATTCAACAATTAGATGATGGCTATCAACAATTAAATCAACAAGTTACAAAAATAAATCAAATCATTACACTATTTAATGAAAAAGATAATCAAGAATTAATTCAAAAAACATTAAATGATTTAAAAAATAATGAAGCTGAAATTTCAAAAGAAACACTTTCTCATTATGGAAAAGGAATGACACAATCAAAAGGAAACGATCAATCTTCAATAAGAATATTTAATTATAAAGATACATATCGTTTAAAATTTTCTTATGATTCAAATTTAAATTTAGAAAAATTTATATAAAGCCAAGAAATTGGCTTTTTCTTTTTATGTAAAACAAGTATAATAGGGATAATTATAGGGAAAAAGTAGGTGAATCGATGAGAAAAATTGCAGTTTTAACCTCAGGAGGAGATGCACCAGGAATGAATGGGGCTATTCGTGCTATTGTTCGTGTAGGAATAAAAAGAGGTTTTGAGGTTTATGGTGTTTATGAAGGATATAAAGGATTAGTAGCAGGGAATATCAAAAAATTAGGGTATAGTGATGTTTCTGAAATATTATCTAAAGGGGGAACTATTTTAGAATCTTCAAGATTACCTTCATTTAAGGAAGATAAAGTTCAAGAACAAGCAATTCATCAGCTTAAACAAAGAGGGATAGATGGGCTTGTTGTTATTGGGGGAGATGGAAGTTATAAAGGAGCTTTAGCACTTAGTCAAAAAGGAATTGATTGTATTGCTATTCCTGGAACAATTGATAATGATATTAATGGAACAGATGAAACAATAGGTTTTCATACAGCACTTTATAACATTATCGATGCTGTTAATAAATTAAGAGATACGTCTAGTTCACATCATCGTTGTTTTGTTGTTGAAGTTATGGGAAATCATGCAGATAATCTTGCTATATATTCTGCAATTGCATGTGGTAGTGAAATTGTTATTACAGATAAAACAGAGTATGATGAAAATAAAATTATTGAAGAACTTAAAATCTGTGAAGAAGAGTATCATAAAAAACATGCGATACTTATTGTAAGTGAAAAAATACTAGATGTTGAAAAACTAGCTAATCGTATTAGCGAAGAAACTGGATATTCAGGAAGATCAATTGTTTTGGGACATATTCAAAGAGGTGGATCACCTGTTCCTGAAGATCGTATTTTAGCATCTAAAATGGCAGAAGAAGCCATTTGTTTATTAGAAAAAAGAAAAAGTGGTTTATGTATTTGTATGAAAGATAATCAAATTATATCTAAAAATATTGAAGAAGCTTTAATTGAAAAAAATGAAAATCATGATTGTTTATATCAATTATTTTTAGACTTAGCTTAAGGAGAAGATATGAAAAAAATATTATTTAGTGATATTGATGGAACAATTGCTAATGACAATTTACCCATTACTTATAAAGATCAAGAAGCTGTAAAAAAATTAAGAACACAAGGTCATTATTTTTCATTTTGTACAGGAAGAAATATTCAAGAAACAAAACTTGTCACACCACATTTTGAATATGATTATCTTGTTTTAAATAATGGAGCAATGATTGTTGATCAAAATGATCAAGTTCTTTATCGAAAACAAATAAAAAATGAAATTGCTAAAGAAATACTTAAAGAAAGCTATCAAAAATATCCTTATCTAAATTATACATTTTTTGATGGTCAACAAACATATGGATATATAAATCAAAAAACATGTATTTTAACAGAAAATGGTTATCAAGAAATAGCAGGTGATTTTTTAGAAATATTGGATCATACTCAAGATGATATTGATATTGTATGTGCTTTTCATCCACAAGAAAAATTAGATGAAATACTTGAAATTCAAAAACAAATCCACCAAAAATATGTAGGTATTCATGCAACACTTAATGTTGTTTATTTAGATATTACAGTAGATTGTACTAAAGGAAGTGGACTTAAAAAGCTTTGTTCATTATTAAATCAAGAAGTGATTTCTTATTGTATAGGAGATTCTTATAATGATTTAGATATGTTTGAAAAAGCTGATCATGCTTATACTTTTAATCGTGTAGAAAAACAAATAAAAGAAAAGACAGAAAAACAAGTTGATTATGTTTATGAAGTCATCAACGATATGTTAGAGGGGGAATAACAATGAGTTGGAAAGATAAATTAAGACAAGTAGAACCATATGTAGTAGGTGAACAACCAAAAATCAACAATATGATTAAATTAAATACGAATGAAAATCCATATGGTCCATGTAAACAAATAAAAGATATTTTAAAAGAAATCGATATTGAAAAATTAAAACTTTATCCAAATAGTGATGGAGAAGAATTAAGACATGCTTTAGCTAAGTATCATGGTTTAAAAGATGAACAAGTTTTTTTAGGAAATGGTTCAGATGAAGTTTTAGCACTTACATTTTTAACATTTTTTAATGGAAGTGATCCAGTATTATTTCCAAATATTTCTTATTCATTTTATCCAGTTTATTGTGATCTTTACCAAATGAATTATAAAGAAATTATTTTGGATCAAGATTTTAAAATGTATGTTGAAGATTTTAAACAACCAAATTCAGGAATTATTTTTCCTAATCCTAATGCACCAACAGGATTACTTGTTTCTTTAGATTTTATAGAAGAAGTTTTAAAAAGTAATCCAGACAGTATTGTTGTTGTTGATGAAGCTTATATTGATTTTGGAGGACAATCATGTGTCCCACTTATTCATCAATATGAAAATTTAGTGGTTATTCAAACGTTTTCTAAATCAAGATCTTTTGCTGGAGCTAGATTAGGAGTAGCTTTAGGAAATAAAGAAGCAATCTCTCATTTATATGATGTAAAGAATTCTTTTAACTCGTATCCTATTGATTATATAACTCAACAAATTGGACTTGTTTCTGTTTTAAATAGTCAAGATATGAAAGAAAAATGTCAAAAAGTAATTCAAACAAGAGAATATACAAAAACGAAACTAAAAGAATTAGGATTTGTGGTTCCAGATAGTTATGCTAACTTTGTATTTGTAAAACATCCAAAGATTGATGGGGAAGAATTATTTTTAGCGCTTAGAAAAGAAGGTATTATTGTGCGTCATTGGAATAAACCATTGATTGATCAGTATTTAAGAGTTACGATTGGAACTGACCAACAAATGGAAAGATTCTTTGAATTTTTAGAAAACTATTTAAATCAAAAAGAATTGTTATGATTTTTTCATAACAATCCTTTATAAAAAGAAGCTATAGCGATTGCTATAGCCTTTATTTTTCTTCTGTATGATGTAAATCTTCTTTAATTTGAGTTGTAGAAATTTCAGGAGTTCTTGGTAAATAAATAACTTCTACACCCTCATCTTTTAGATAATCAAATTTACCTTTCCAATCATCTCCAATAACAAAAGTATCAATATGATATTCTTTAATATCTTTGATTTTTTGATCCCAATTTTCTTCAGGAATAACTAAATCTACAAAACGTACAGATTCTAGTAGACCTTTTCTTTGTTCATAAGAGAAATAACATTTTTTATCTTTTTTCAAACGTGTAAATTCATCAGTTGAAACAGCAACAATTAAATAATCACCTAAAGCTTTCGCACGTTTTAATAAATTAATATGTCCATAATGTAATAAATCAAATGTACCATAAGTAATAACTCTTTTCATACCTAACCCTCTTTTACTTTTAATAATACTATTTTCAAAATTAATATCTGCAACAGACTTTGTTAGCTCTGTTTTTCGATCACGATTCATTAATGCCTTGACTGCTTCATTTGGACTAACTTTACCTTTAACAATAGCATCGACCATGGCAGTAATTGGCATTTCTACATCATATCTTTTAGCAAGTTGCATTGCAGCAGGTAAAGCGTTTAAACCTTCAACGACCATACCAACTTCTTTTGTAGCGTCATCAACATTGTAACCTTGTCCAATTAATGTTCCACATTTAAAGTTACGACTATGCACGCTTGTTGCTGTGACAATCAAATCACCAATTCCAGCAAGACCATGGAATGTTTGTTCAAGGCATCCCATTGTTGTTCCTAAACGTGTCATTTCAGAAAGACCACGCGTAATAAGGGCAGCACGAGTGTTATCACCATAATTTAACCCATGGGAAATACCAGCTGCTAAAGCAATAATATTTTTTAAAGCACCACATAATTCAACCCCGCGGACATCAATGTTTGTATAAACACGCATGCATGTATCTTGGAAAAGATTTTGTACTTTTTCAGCAACTTCTAAATCATCACAAGCTGAAACAATGGTTGAAGGCATATCTCTTACAACTTCTTCAGCATGGGTTGGACCTGATAGAGCTACGATTTTTGCTTGATTTCCTAAAACATCTCGAATAATTTCAGACATTGTATAAAGACTATCTTTTTCAACCCCTTTAGCAAGATCGATTAAGATTTGATCTTTAATATAATCTTTAGCTGTTTCCATTGTACTTCTCATAAAAATGGAAGGAACAGCAACTACGAGATATTCACTATTGCATACTTCTTTAATATCTGTTGTAAATTCCATATCATCAGGAATTTCTAATTCAGGTAATTTTGGATGTGTTCTGTTTTTTTGAATATATTCAATTTCTTGAGGTAAAGCCGACCAAACCATCACTGAATGATGACGATTGCATAATACTCTTGCGACAGCCATACCCCATGTACCTGCTCCTAAAACACCAACTTTATACATGATAAATAACCTCCTATTTTTTGATGTATTTCATTTTTTCATCTTTTATAAAAACCCAATGATCATCATTTGAATCATTTTCACTAAAATGATAATCATCGATTACAATTTCTTTTATTTGTTTAATATCTTCAATATGATGTTCAATCAAATAATTGAGCATCATTCCTCTTGCTTTTTTTAAATACACGGCATTTCGTTTAAAAGTATGCCCATTTCTTATCACAAAATCAAGTTGAATGATTGGAAGATCAAACATTTTTTCATATTCTTTCGTACTTAAAGAAAGAATAACATCTTCATTTTTTAAATAATCATTTAGTTCTTTATACCAATATTGATATAAATTTATTTCATTTAATTTATGTTTCATTTCTAAACGATGATAATTTACAGCATCATTATAACGTAAAATTCCATAAAGTGGAGAATTAATTAGTAAATGCTTATCTAAATAATCCCATTCTTCTTTTTGATAATTCTTTAAATCAAGCTGTTTAAAAACAACGCCATTAAATAAATTTATGGCTGCAAAAGTTTCCTCATTATGAAAATAATCATAAATTAATGAAGATTGTTTAAAAGAAATCTTCATCAAATCATGAATTTGATTAATATCTAATTCTTTTAATTGTTTTCTTAAAGATTCTGCTTTATTTAAAAACAATGGTGTTTGTTTTTCAATAGGAAAATGCTTTTCTTTTAAACTTTTTGCATCAGCAATTATAATTTTCATAGACTTCACCACATCCATTATATATTAAAATAAAAAATTATGATATACTACATTCGGTGATAAAGATGAATACAACAATTATAGATAAGATATTAATTCATATGCTCGATATGGAACATAGTCAAATTATTTATTCTGATCAATTTATTGATTTAATAGAAGGAACAACTGAATATTATGATAAAAAAATAGAAAAATGTTTAACGAATACAACCATTAAAGAACTCGTTGTAGGAAGTGAACATCATTTATTACAAGCAGCTAGAAATATGATCATTGATGATGAACAATTTATTGCTGAATCTAAAAAGATTGCTCAAGATCTATTTGCTGTCAGCAAATATGTAGAAGAAATGCCTAATAGTAATTTAATGTTTGTTGAATGTAAAGTAGATGGAGAAAAGATGATTCTCATCATGAAGTTAAATTATAAAGTGACACCTATTTCTATTGTGGAAGAAGTAGATGGTAAAAGATTTATTAAATTTGTTAATAGACAAAGTCTTCCACCTAAAACTTCAGCTGTTGAAGAAGCAATTATTATCAATGTTGATAAAAACACAGTTTCTTTAATTGAAAAAAGATTTCAAATAGATGGAAAACCAGGCTATTATCTTAATGAACAATATATTAAAGGTGAACCTAAATTAACAGATAAACAAAAAATGAGTATTGTCAATAAAGTTGTTAAAAAGGTTGATAGTGAATATAACGTTTTTGAAGGTGATCCAACAGCCATGGTCAAAAAAGAAATGATTGATTTAGTAATGGAACATTTACCATTAAAACCAATGGAAATTGCGAAGAAGGTCATGGGTGATGATTATAATGCACAAGAAGAAGTTGAAACGATTATGAGAGATCTAGGAATTGAAGAAGATGATGAAATTGTTAATGTCCCACTTTCATTAGATCGTATGTCAAGATGTAAATTGGTTTTAGATGATGATCGTATTATTGAATTAAATGTTGAAGATTATTTAAATCATGAAAATATTACAACCGAAACAGATATGTCAGGATATTCAACAATTACTTTAAATAATATTAAGGATATTAAGATTAAATAAAGACAAGAAGTTTTCTTTATGATAGAATAAACAGGCATATAATGAAAGGAAATAGATAAATGAGTAAAGTAATTAAATTAGGTAACTATAAAGGAATTGAATTTAAAGTAGAAAAAGTACCTGTATCTAATGAAGAAGTTGAACAACAAATTCAAATGATTTTAGCTCAATCAAGTCAAACAGAAGAAAAAGATGGAGATACTGTTGAAAACGGTGATATCGCTACAATCGATTTTGTTGGTTTAAAAGATGATGTTGCTTTTGAAGGTGGAACAGGAAATGATTATGATTTAGAAATTGGTTCAGGATCATTTATTCCAGGGTTTGAAGAACAAATGATTGGTATGAAAGTTAATGAAACAAGAGATTTAAACTTAACTTTCCCAGAAAATTATCAAGCAGAAGATTTAGCTGGACAAGATGTTGTTTTCAAAGTAACAGTTAAAAAATTATCTGTAAAAAAAGAAGCTGAATTAAATGATGATTTTGTTGAAGGTTTAGGTGTACCTGAAATTAAAACAGTTGAAGATTTAAAAGCTTATATTAATGAAGGTTTACAACAACAACATGATCAACAATATGAAGCACAAAAAGAAAATACAATTTTTGATACATTTATGAATGATTGTGAAGTTGAATTAGATGAAGATGCAATTGATGAAGCATTAGATAGACAAATGTCTTATATGGCTAATCAAATGATGGCTCAAGGAATTCAATTAGATCAATACTTACAAATGACAGGCATGGATGAAGAAAAATTAAGAGAACAAATGAAACCATCTGCTACTCAACAAGCTAAATTAGAAGCTTTAATTGATGAAATTATTGCTGTTGAAAATATTGTTGTTAGTGAAGAAGTATTAGAAGAACAATTAAATATGGTTGCACAAGCTAATCAAATGACTAAAGAACAAGTTTTAGAAAAAATTGATTTAGAAGGATTTAAAAGAGATTTATCTCGTATGCAAGCAAGCCGTATTATTGTAAATAATGCAGTTGAAAAATAATGAAAATTCCACGATATAGTGGAGTTTTTTATTATACTGTATAAAAATAATTTTTTCATTGATATTTAGTTTGGTTAATGTAAAATAGGTTGAGTAATTAAAGAAAAAGGGTAAAAATATCTATCTGTATTAAGGGGATTTCATTTTTTATGAAAATCATTGTTTTGGGAGCCGGTAAAGTCGGAAAAACACTTATTAAACATATGTCAAATGAAGATCATGATATTATTGTTGTTGATCAAAATGCAACTAAAGTAGAAGAAGTTGTAAACCAATATGATGTTATAGGTGTTGTAGGTAATGGCGGTTCATATGATATATTAATGGAAGCAGGAGCAGAAGATGCTAACCTTATTATTTGTGTAACTACTTCAGATGAATTAAATATTTTAGCAGGATTAATGGCTAAAAAAATGGGAACAAGACACACTATTGCACGTGTTAGAAATCCTGATTATTCATCACAACGTGATTTTATGAGAAATCAATTAGGTTTTTCAATGATTGTTAATCCTGAACTTGAAGCAGCAAGTGAAATTCGCCGTGTTCTATCTTTTCCTTCAGCTGTTAAAGTGGATACTTTTTCAAGAGGAAAAGTTGAGCTTGCTGAATTCTTTGTGGAAGATCAAAGTCGTTTAAAAGGAATAGAATTGAATCAATTACATAAAATTACAAAAACAAATATCTTAGTATGTGCTGTTAATCATAATGAAGATGTTATTATTCCAGATGGAAATTACGCTATCAAACCAGGTGATCATTTATATATTACAGGGACACATCGAGATTTATCAAGATTTTGTTTAGATATCGGTGCTATCACAAATCGTACTAAAAATGTTATCATTGTTGGTGGTAAGATTGCTTATTATTTATCTAAACAATTATCTACTCAAGGAATTAAAGTTAAAATTATTGAAAAGGATAAAAATCGTTGTCAAATTTTAGCTGAAAAATTACCATATGTCACAATTATTCATGGTGATGGTAGTGATGATGAATTATTAAATGAAGAAGGTATTGAAAATACAGATGCAGTTCTGGCACTTACAGGATTAGATGAAGAAAATATTGTTTTATCATTATCCGCAAAAAGCTTATATCATAAAAAGACAATTGCGAAAGTAACAAGAATGAATTACACAGGGTTATCAGATGTGTTAAAGGTTGATAGTATTGTTGCACCAAAGAAAATTGTTGCTAGTCAAATTATTAGATATGTACGTGCTAAAATGACTAAGGATCATGATTCAGCTGTTAAAACACTTTATAAAATTGTTGATGGTGAAGTAGAAGCTGTTGAATTTAAAGTAACAGAACATTTTAATTATTTACAACAACAGGATTTGTGGTTGTTGATTATAGTAAATGGCCATTACTTTCACAAGTGATTATTCTTGTTTTAACTTTCGTTGGAGCAAGTTCAGAATCAACAGGTGGAGGAATTAAAATTTCTAGAATCGTCATGTATTGTAAAAGTGCTCGTAAAGAATTAAGAAAAGCATTACATCCTCATAGTGTAGAGACAATTGAATTTGAAAATCAACCAATTGATAGTAATGTCATAAGTTCAATTCAAGGATATTTAGTGATTTACTTAATGATTTTTGTAGTATCTTTACAAGTGCTTTTTCAGCTGTAGCAACGTGTTTAAATAACGTTGGTCCAGGAATGAATGTTGTTGGTCCAGTAGGAAATTTCTCATCATTATCGGATGTATCAAAACTTGTTTTATCTTTTGATATGTTAGCAGGACGACTTGAAATATTCCCAATGTTATTATTATTTGCTCCATCTCAATGGAGAAAATAGACTCTTTAGAAGTCCTTAGTGGACTTCTTTTAAAATATTGAAAATTATTTATTAGGAGATCTCGAAAGAGGTCTTTTTGCATTTCACACCCTAAAAACGACATTTCGCGACAAATGAAAAAATAAAGTATCATAAATAGTAAAATATGAATAGACAAGGGAGGTTTTTTATTAACAAATAAATAAGTAGTTTTAAACATAATAATTTTTAATAAGGGGAGGAAAAGAAAGTTATGAAGATAAAAATTAAGAAAATAATAGCAAGCGTACTTACATTTATGATGGTCTTTACACAAGTACCTGTAAATGTATTTGCGGCAGATACTAATATTTCAAATGATGGAAATACGTATTATACAAGTACACCAGGAACATATAATTTACCTGGAGGTACGTATTATACTAAGAAATATTCTACATGGGCTGATGCAGGTACAAAAGTTTGTATACAATATAATAGCTCTAAAAAAGGAACGATAGCTTTAAATATATTAGGCGATGTTGTTAATAATCCTGAAAAAAGTGGAAGGTTTGATTTTATTAGGGCTGACAGTAATACTGATGTAACTATTAATATGAATGGTCATACATTTACTTATAGTGGAAATGATGTTTACAGTCTATGCGGATTTGTTGGAAATTCAGGAACAATGACAATCAATGGTAGTGGTGGAACGATTGTATCTGATGAAGTTGGACTTAACTCTATAGAGGGAGTTTTGAATGTTAATGATGCAACAATTAAAGCAAATAGTATAGGTATTTACAATAAAGGGACAGAACTTAAAGAGGCAGTACTTAAACTTAAAAATATCACGTTTGAAAATTGTGGAACAGACGTTAAACTTGGTATTAATGGTACCATTGATCTTTCAGAATATAATGGAAATGCTATTACAATTGATATTGATTATAACATAAACGATGGAAAGAAACACAGAATATCTCCAAGAGGAGTAAGTAGAGATGATTTGAATAAAATCAAGTTTGTAAAAAATAGTGGTAAATTATACAAAGTTGATCTTAAATATGATGATGAAGGTCAATATATTTATTTAGCAAAACATGTTCACAAATGGAACTATGTACTTGATAACAGCGATGAAAGTGGAAAAACAATAAAAGGTTATTGTAGTGAAGAAGAAAGAAATAATGAATGTGATTATCAGGATCCAGATACTACAACAGCAAAAATAGTATTAAAAACACAAAATGGAGAGTATAACAGAGGAACTAATGCTTGGGTTGAAAATGCCAATGGTAAGAATACCAATAGTTTTCCAATATCAGGAGATTCATACAAATTAACATATTATCAAAATGGACAACAATTATCACAAAGACCAAAAGAACCAGGAGATTATTCAGTAACTCTAACAATGGATCAAGTTTCAGTTTCTGGAGAATTCACAATTACGAAAGCAAAATATTGGACAAATAAAATATATTTCAAAGATAAGAATTGGAATAAACAAGATAGTTGTGAATATACTTATCAAGGATATCAATCAAAATTTGGCCCATATGTAGAAGTGAATACAGGAAATGGTCATTACTATGTTCCAACAGATGCACGTGTTTCTTACGAATATAAGAAATATGATGATGACGACAGTGCATATAAATCAATAAGTTTAGATGAGCTAAACAGTCTAAAACCTGGTACTTATTGTATTAGAGGAGTAGTTTCTGAAAATAATCATTATTTAAGTTTAACAACAGAATCACTTAAATTTACTGTGACTAAAGCAAAACCTACTCCACCTAGCATTGTTAAATATACATGGGAATATGGAGAGCAACCAGAACTTGTCCCTGAAAGTAAGTTAAATAATTGTCAATATTCATTTAAATACTATTATCGAGATACAGATGTTGAGGTAGATAAAGAATATCCAGACGTAGGAAAATATTATTTAAGTATATATAATTCGGGATCCGATCTTTATAAACCTGGCTGGGCTCCTCAAAAATTTATTACTATTACCCAAAGAACAGCAACTTTATCATGGGAACTAGATGGTACAAATACATTTAAAATTCCATATGATGGTAAACCACATGTTCCAACAGCAAATGTTACTAATAGAGTTGGAGATGACGAATGTAATGTGACTGTTTCTGGGGAACAAACTGATGTAGGTACATATACTGCAACTGCAACTGGATTGAGTAATTCCAATTATAAATTACCTGAACAAAAAACAATAACGTTCGAAATTGTCAAAGCCCAAAGAAAAGCACCAACATCTGTAACAGCCACAGGAACAACATATAAGGGTGGAACAGATGGTAAATTAAATAATGTTGATTCATCAATGGAATATAAAAAAGATGGTGAAAATGAATGGCATAGTATTACTGGAGATACTGTAGAAGGATTATCTACTGGTAAGTATTATGTAAGATATAAAGATAGTAAAAACTATTATGCATCATCTGAAAAAGATGTATATATTGCCAATGGACAAGAAATCAAAGTAAATGTTCCAGGTAGTCAAGTTGGATATACTTTAAGTGTTAGTAATACAGTTGTTGATTATAATGAATCAAGCACATTAACATTTAAATTAAATAAAGGCTATTCAAAAACAAAAGATTTCGCTGTTAAGGTCAATGGTAAAACAATTCAATTAGATAACAATAATCAATACACAATTAAAAATATTCAAAAAGATACAAATATTACAGTTGAAGGAGTAGCTGATATAACAGCACCTGATACAGAAATAAAGGTATCCAATAAAACATGGAAAAGTATTTTAAATAAAATTACATTCGGTTTATTCTTTAAAGAAACACAAAAAGCAGAAATTACAGCTACAGATGAAGGTAGTGGAGTTAATAAATACTATTATTATGTTGATAAATCAGGTAGTGAAAAATCACTAACAGAGAAACAATTACAAGCAGTAGATTGGAAAGAAGGAGAATCTGTTACATTTAGTGAAGATAGTAATTATGTTATTTATGCCAAGGTAACAGACAAAGCAGGAAATATTAAATATGTTTCAACAGATGGTATTGTAATTGATACGATTGCACCACAAGTATCAGGTGTAGAAAGCAATCAAACATATACGAAAACACAAACATTTACAGTAACTGATAATAATTTAGATACAGTAAAAGTAGATGGACAAACAGTTGAACCTACTAATGGTAGTTATACATTAGTTCCCAAAAAAGGAACATATACAATCGAAGTAACAGATAAAACAGGAAATAAAACAACATTAAATAAGATTACAGTTAACTGGGAAAAAGTTAAAAAACCAACAGTAGAAAGCAAAGTATATACAGGACAAACATTAACTGCAAATATTTCAGAAAATGGTTTATACACAGTTAAAGAAAATAATGGTGGTATTGATGTAAATGAATATGATGTTCAATTGACTTTAAAAGATCCTACAAATTATAGATGGGAAGACGGTACTGTTGATACAACAGTAAAATTCAATATTACCCAAGCAACACCAGTTGTTACGAAACCAACAACAAAAACACTAACATATAATGGAAGTGAACAAGAATTAGTAAATGCAGCATCTACTAATGGAGGAACAGTAAAATATTCTTTAGACAATAAAAACTGGTCAACATCAATTCCAACAGGGAAAGCTGCCAAAGAATATACAATTTACTACAAAGTAGAGGGAAATAAAAACTTTAAAGATGCAGATGTACAAGAAATCACAAATAAAATCAATCCTAGAACAATTGATTTAAACTGGAATAAAGAATTAACTTACAATGGAAAAGAACAATTACCAACAGCTACAGTTAGTAACTTAGCAGATGGTGATAAATGTGAAGTTAATGTTACAGGTGCAAATAGAAATGCAGGTACTTATGAAGCTACAGCTACAAAAGTAAGTAATCAAAATTATAAGTTACCTGAAAACGTAACAACAAGTTATACAATTAAACCAAAAGATATCACTGTTACAATAACACCTAACGGTGGTACTTATGGTGAAAAAATTACAGGTGCTACAGCTAAGTTAAATGATGTAGAAAATGGCGATCATCCAGAAGTAACCTTAACTTACACAGGAACAGGGTATGATGGAACAACAGTTAATGGAACAGAAGTTCCTAGTCATGCTGGTAAATATACTGTTACAGTAAGTATCAATGACAAAAACTATAATTTAACTGGTACAAATACAGCTGAATTTGTAGTAAAAGGTGCAGATGCTGGATTAAAAGTAAAAGAAGTGAATGATAAAAAATATGGTGATCAAGGATTTAAATTAGAAGTATCTCATAAAGGAAATGGAAAATTATCTTATTCAAGTAGTAATGAGGATGTAGCTACAGTAGATGATCAAGGTAATGTAACAATTCATAATGCTGGTACAACAAAATTAAAAGTTACATTAGGAGTTGATCATAACTATGATAGTGATAATAAAGAAGTAACATTAACTGTTAATAAAATCAATCATGAATTAACAGTTGATCAAAAAGATGTTGAAAAGACTTATGGTGATGAAGCATTTACAATTCATGCTCAAAGTAAAGATCATGAATCAGCTATTGAATATGCAAGTAGTGATGAAAAAGTAGCTACAGTAGATAGTGAAGGTAATGTAGTTATTAAAGGTGCAGGTAAAGCAATCATTACAGTAAGTCAAAAAGAAAGTAAGAATTATAAAAAAATATCTAAAGAAATAAATCTTACTGTTAAAGCTAAAAAGATTACAGTTACTGTAAATGATGCATCAAAGACATATGGAGATGAAGACTCTGAATTTACATATGTAAATGATAAACTTATTGGTAATGATAAATTAACAAGTATCATTCTTACAAGAGAAGAAGGAGAAGATGTAGGAACATATAAGATAAAAGTAAGTCAAAAAGAAGGATCAAATCCAAATTATGATATTACTTTTAAAGATGGAACATATACAATTAATCCATTATCGATTGATAAAGGAACAGTTGTATTAGGAAATGTCTTAAAATATACAGGAGAAAAACAAACACAAGAAGTAGAACAAGTTTTAGTCAATGGAAAAGCATTAAATAAAGAAGATTATGAAGTATTAGATAATCAAGCAACGAAAGAAGGAAAACATGTTCTAACAATCAAAGCTAAAGGAAATAACCATACAGGATCCTTTAAATATAGCTATGCAATCTTACCAAAAGAAAATGATAAGATAGGAACAGGATCATTTACTGTTAAAACAACAGGAGATGTAGAAATAAGTAGAGATGAAATTATAGATCTCCTTATTGAAAACAAAGAAATAACAGCAAATGAATTAAGTGAAGTAGCAGAAGGTAAGAAAATAGAAATCGTATTAGAAGTAAAAGAAGCACAAACAAATGAACTTATTGAAACAAATACAAAAGGATATAAAGTAGGAAAATACTTAAATATTACTTTAAATAAAATAGTTAATGGAACAAATGAAAGTATACATGAACTTTCAAAAGTCATGAAAGTAACAATCAAAGTTCCAGAAGAACTAATCAATAAAGATAGTAAAACTAAAAGAGAATACTATATCGCAAGAAGTCATAATGGAAAAGTAGATATCTTAGAAACAATCTATAATGAAAAGACAAACAGCTTAACATTTGAAACAGATAAGTTCAGTGACTATGCAATTCTTTATAAAGATACGAAAGAAAAAGAAGCAGTAACACCAACAGTAACGAATAAAGAAACTGTTAAATTTGAAAGTAAGAAAGAAGTGAAGAAGGTTAAAACGGGAGATAATGCAAATATTATAGGATTAATGATGCTACTAGTAAGCAGTATGTTTGTGATGGTATTTGTAAGAAAAAAAGAAAATTAATAGAGAAATAGAAAAAGTCTTTAAGTTGATGCTTAAAGGCTTTTTCGCTGTTTTCAATTTTAAATACCTAACGACGCTATTCAAAACTGAACGACCGTTCTTAACAAATACTAAGTATGCTAAAATATTTATATGCTACTAATTTAAATTTTAAATCTAATGATAAATTTAATAGTCAAATATTAGTAAAATATAGAGAGAAAATGATCTACTGTTTTTTGTTACTTTTTTATCACAAGATGTTTTATCAAATTGATTGTTTTTTTTATTAAAAAGTCTATAATTGTATACAATATGAATGGAGGATTGCCTATGCTAGTAGATGGACATATGCATTTAGAAAACGGACCACTTACTAAAGAATATGTAATGGAATTTATTAATGAAGCTTATAAACAAGGATTTGATCGTATCCAAATTTTAGATCATACACATCGTTTTAAAGAATTTGAAGTTATTTATCAAGGTGTTAAAGAAGCAAGTGATCAACAAAGAGAATGGCTTGCTAATAAGAAAATGAAATTTAAAGATACACTTCCTAGTTATGTGCGTTTAATTAATGAGGTAAAAGAGGAAGAACTTCCAATAGAAGTTTTATTTGGATTAGAAGTATGTTATGTTCCTGAGTATAAAGAAGAAATAAGACGTATTTTAGAACCTTATCAATTTGATTTTTTAGTAGGAGCTATTCATTCTATTGATGGACTTTTATATGATATGCCTTGGTCTAAAGAACTACTTTGGGAAAAATATAATGTAGATGATATTTATCATCGTTATTATGAATTGATTTTTGATTTAGTTAAAAGCGATTTATTTACGCAATTAGCTCATCCTGATACAATTAAAATGTTTGGTTATTATCCAACTTATGATTTAAAACCAACTTATCATGAACTTGCTGAATTATTAGTAGAACATCATGTTAAAGGGGAATGTAATACAGGGTGTTATTATCGTTATCATCATCCTGATAAAGGTTTGTCTAAAGAATTGTTGGATATTTTTAAAGAACATCATGTGGATATTATTACAGCGAGTGATGCACATAAACCAGCAGATGTAGGAACTTGCATCAAAGATATTTATAAGTTATGTCAGTATGATTAGTTGTTCTTGATTGAACAACTTTTTTGCTTTATGATAAACAAAAAAAGAAAGGTTGTTAGAAATGAAAATTACAGAATTATTAGATATAAATTCGATAGATTTAAATCCACAAATTTCTAATAAAGAAGAAGCAATTGATCATTTGGTTAATTTATTAGATCAAAGTGGAAAATTAAATGATAAAGAAATTTATAAAGAAAGTGTTTTAAATAGAGAGGCCCAAAGTACAACAGGAATTGGGGATGGTGTTGCTATTCCTCATGGACAAAGTGAAGGTGTGAAAACAGCAGGATTATCTGCAATGGTTGTTAAAGAAGGATTAGATTTTAAATCTCTTGATGGACAACCTACTTATTTATTTTTTATGATTGGTGCTCCTAAAGATTCGGGAGGTGCTCATTTACAAGCTCTTGCACAGTTATCTACTTTATTAATGGAAGAAGATTTTAGAAATGCTTTAATTAATGCATCTTCTAAAGAAGAATTTTTACAATTAATAGATGCTAAGGAAAATAAAAAAGAAGAAGTGAAAGAAATTGTTCATCCTGCTGTTTTAGCAGTAACTGCGTGTCCTACAGGAATTGCTCATACTTTTATGGCGGCTAAAGCTTTAGAACAAGCGGGAGAAAAATTAAATATTTCTATTAAAGTAGAAACGAATGGGCAAGAAGGGGTTAAAAATCAATTAACACAAGATGATATTGATCATTGTACTTGTATTATAGTAGCTGCTGATAAAAAAGTAGAAATGCAAAGATTTGAAGGGAAAAAAGTAATTCAAGTTCCTGTTAGAGATGGTATCTCTAAAGCTCAAGAACTTGTTGAAAAAGCTAATAATGGAGATGGTGAGATATATCATCATGAAGAAAAGAAAGAAAAACAAAATATCATTCGTTTATTCTATAAACATTTAATGAATGGTATTTCTCATGCATTACCTTTTCTTGTAACAAGTGGGGTACTCTATGGAATTCTTTATTTATTTAAAGATCAAGTACTTACAAACCAATTATTAATCCTTACAAGTAATGTACAACAACTCATTAGTATTATGATTATTCCCATTATTTCAGCATATATCGCAGATAGTATTGCTGATAGACCAGGTATGCTTTCTGGATTTGCTGGGGGATTGATTGTTTGTCAAGGAATTTCAATCACATCAATTTCTACAAGTTCACCTTCTTTACTTGCTGGAATTATTGCAGGTTTTTTAGCAGGATTTGTATCTTTGATGTTAAGAAAGTTATTTTCTTATTTACCACAATGTTTAAAAGGAATAGAAGCATCCTTGTTTCATCCAATTATTTCTACAATTATTGTTACTTTATTAATGTTTTATTTAAATAGTTATTTATATATTGGTCATACTTATATTTTAAATTATGTTTCATTAGTTGAATCACAAATGTCAACAAAAGTATTATTTGGTTTTGTATTAGGTATGATGATGGCTATTGATAATGGAGGACCTATTAATAAAACAGCTTATGTATTTTCTATAGGTATGTTAATGAGTTATGATTATTATCCAATGGCTGCTGTGATGGCTGGAGGAATGATTCCACCATTTGTCATTGCTTTAACAGCAACCTTATTTAAAGATAGATTTGAAGTTAGAAATGATGCATTAATGAATTATATCAACGGTATTTCATTTATTTCAGAAGGAGCTATACCTTTTATTCAAAAAGAATCTCAAGTAATTTTACCAGCTTGTTGCCTTTCAGCAGGACTTGCAGGAGCATTATCTATGTACTTTAATTGTTCTATTGCTTCACCTCATGGTGGATTATTCTTAATATGGATGGTTCAAAATCCAATTTCTTATTTAAGTTTAATTGTTTGTTCAACACTAGTAGGAACAATATTATTAATCCTATTTACAAAACTAAAGAAGGAGTCGTAAAACTCCTTCTTATTTTTTATCTAATAAAACAGTTCCTTGTGGTGGGTTTTCATTAATAGCTCCTACAATAGGATGAGGAACATACATCTCTTCAAGATAAGTTAAATCTTCATTTGTAAGAGAAATCTCTAATGCCATTACTGCATCATCAATGTATTGCATTTTAGTAGCACCAATAATAGGAGAAGAAACACCTTTAGCCCATTGCCAAGCAAGAGCAATTTGAGACATCTTGCAATGATATTTATGTGCTAATTCATCAACATATTTAACAATTTCCATATCTTGCTTTTCAAAATGGTCATATTTACCATGAACAACCCGATCAGTTTTCCCTCTTAAGGTATTTGGCTCCCAAGTGTTTCTAGCAAGATGTCCACCTGCTAAAGGACTATAAGGCATTAAGGAGACATTCATTTGTTGACAAATAGGAATTAATTCTTTTTCATCTTCACGATAAAGTAAGTTGTAATGATTTTCCATAGTTGAAAAAGGAGTCCAATGATTGTCCCTAGCAATGATTTGCATGTTATGAAATTGATATCCATACATTGCAGAAGCACCAATTGCTCGTACTTTTCCACATTTAACAAGTTCATTTAATGCTTCCATCGTTTCTTCCATTGGTGTATCATAGTCAAAACGATGAATAATATATAAATCTAAATAATCAGTTTGTAGTCTCTTTAAAGTACTATCTATTTCTCTAAAAATAGCTTCTTTAGATAATCTACCTTCATTAAAATAAACCTTTGAAGCAATAACGACATCCTCTCTTTTAACATTTAAATTCTTTAAAGCTTTTCCTAACTATTCTTCACTTGTACCATTTGAATACGTATTAGCAGTATCAAAAAAATTAATACCTAAATCAAGGGCGTGCTTTACCATCTCTTCAGTTTGTTTTTCATCTAAAGTCCAATCATACATCGTTCCTGCTTTTCCAAAGCTCATACATCCTAAACATACTTTAGATACTTTTATATTTGTTTGTCCTAATGTTGTATATTTCAAATTTATCACCTCTTATCTATATTATAGAATTCAAATTTATCACCTCTTATCTATATTATAGAATTCAAATTTGATTTGTCTAATACTTGATTTCAATCATTTTTAATGCCTAAAAACTATGATATTTTTATCAATGAAGATTTATGATAATATATACTTTGGGAAGGTGATATAATGATTTTTACATATGAACAAATTTCAAAACTCAATGATACTGAACTTATTGTTTATAATTACATTGTAAAAAATGTTGGACTAGTCTTAAAAATGAATATTAGGGAATTAGCAGCACAAAGTCATGTATCAACAGCAACAATTACGCGTTTTTGTCATAAATTAGATTGTGATGGCTTTGTTGAATTTAAAATTGAATTAAAAAGATTTAATGAAATTAATAAGATGCCTGAAATTGATGATGAAATTACTATGCTCAATCAGTTTTTTGATTATTCTAAGGGAAAAGAATTTAATGAGCATATAAATCAAGCTGTTGAGTATATTACAGATAGTAACTTTATTGTTTGTTTAGGAATTGGACAAAGTGGAAGTATGGCAAGATATGCAGCACGTTTTTTTTCTAATGTTGGTTATTATAGTCAATATATCGATGATCCATTTTATCCTGCACCAACAGATCAATTTGAAAAATGTTTATTAATTGCTTTTTCAAATAGTGGAGAAACAAAAGAAGTTATTGATCAATTAAGACTTTATCGAGGTGTTCAATCTAAAATTATTTCAATCACAAATGATTCAAATAGCACAATTGCTAAAATGTCAGATTTAACAATACCGTATTTCATTAAAAAAGTTATTTTACCAAATACTAAAAATATTTCATCTCAAGTACCTGTTGTTTATATTATTGAACGTATTTGTCGAAAATTACAAACTCAAAAGAACTTAGAAATATTAGAATAAAAGTGCATATAAAGGCACTTTTTTTATTTTATGACAAAAAGTCATTTTGTTACAAAGAATGTAACCTGTTACATTAAATTTGAAAGCGCTATCTTATTTTTGGCTTATATGCTATTTTATTTTTGTGTGATAAATATGCATTCATGTTCAGTGCATAGCTTATAAAAACTTGGCCAACTTTTATAAATATCACAAGATGAATGTAAATATTAAGGGAGGATTAAAATATGAGTTATATAAAAAAGCTTATTGCGATGGTACTCACTTTTGCAATGACATTGTCGATGGCAAGTATTGCAACTATTCAAGCTATGCAATCGCCTATTGAATTTAATAAAAGTAAGACGTATGCAGTAATTTCAAAAACAAATAATAAAGCAATTTATGTACATAACATAAATTGGGGAAATAATGATACAAAGGCAGATGGTGATTATACAAGATCTGGGAAAGTATTACCAAATTCTATTTTTAAAATAACGCCATTAGATGATCAAAGTGGAGCGGATTCTTCTAAGGGTGAAGTAAAAGTAAATATTGAATATCAAACAGTAGATGGAAAATTATATCCAATGCGTTCAGAAGGAAATGATTTTGTTTTTGCTGATCCAAATCTTAGAAATGATTTATGTTCTTATATTATTACTAAAACCGATGATGGTGTAGGAACTATTAGAGATATGACAAGAGGATATTATCTAACAGTCAATGAACAAGGTGAAATTCGAAAATTAAGTGATGATGCAAGCCAAGCAACAGAATTTACATTTGTTGAAAATCCACAACTTATTGATAATACAGCATATATTGAAAGTGTCGCTACTGGTAAATTAGTAACATTTAAAAATCAAAGTGATGAAGAATATGCACCAATTTCTGTTACGGGTGATAAAGAAAATATTACAGATAATGAAAAGTTTAATGTAGGTTATGGTACAAATGGTGATGGTATTAAAGATGTTGTAGCATTTCAATCAGTAAGTAAACCAGGATATCAAATTGCTTCAGCTAAATGGATTGACGGTGCTACACCATTAGTTGGTTCTATTAACAGAAATGGTGGGTGGGAATCAATTGCTATTGAACCACTTGGTAATGGACAATTTGCTTTAAGAGATGCAGCAAAGGGGACTTATGTAAAAGTAAATGATGATAATATTTTAGAAGCAGGATGTGAAGTAACTGATGAAATTCCTGATAATGAAAGATTTATTATCCATACAAGTCAAGAATTAAGTGAAGTTTCTCACTTTACTTTTGATAAGAGTACAAGAACAAAAACAAGTATAGATTTATCATGGGATAAACCATTGAATTTATATACTGATATTGAAGTATATGCAAAAGCTTCAAATGAAGTTGTATTTAATAAAGTTACAACTATTACAAATGTCGATCATTATACTGTTAATGATTTAAAAGAAGGAACTCAATATGAATTTTATTTAAAATTTATTAGTGGTAATGGTAACTTAGAATTATCTGATAATCCGGTTTATGAAACTAAAAAAATCAAGGCTTCTACAAGAATTGGTGAAAAACCACAAACAGTAACAAATTTAAAATTACAACAATCTAATAATCAATTTACTATTAATTTTGATAAAGCAAAAAATGCGACACATTATCGTATTTTAGGAGCAACAAGTATGTTTGGTCAATATACTGAAGTTGGTACTGTTAATACAAACAGCGCTAAGGTAAATGTACTAGATTCTAAAAATAAATATAACAACTATTATAAGGTTGTAGCATTAAATAATGGTAATTTTGGAGATCTAGATTTTAGTAATGCGGAAGAAGCAGATGAATCTGAATATGTTTCTTTAGAAACTGAATTATTTGGTAGAAATACTTTTGTTTTCTCACCAAATGATGATACAACAAAAATTGATGAATTATTGAATAAATTATTTGAACAACAAAATGATTATACAAATGATGCACAATTTAAAGGAAATCAATATCAAGTTTATTTCAAAAAAGGTGATTATACAAATACATCATGTATGTATTTGGGATTCTATACAACATTAAGTGGTTTAGGAAAAGTACCAACAGATGTTAAATTAAATAATATTGCTATTCCAGCTTATCTTCCAGCAGGAGCTTTAGGTGGAAATGGCGACAATGCAACTTGTAATTTCTGGAGATCTGCTGAAAATCTAGCAGTTTATAATACAGGAAATGAACAAGGAAAAGCAGGATATGGTTCATATCGAGCAGATCAATTAAACTGGGCAGTGGCACAAGCTGCTCCACTTAGAAGAATTTATTCTGAAAGACCAATTGCTTATGATTGGAATTATGGATGGGCAAGTGGAGGGTATGTTGCAGATTCATGGATTAATGCTTCATTTAATGATAATGGAAATGAATTGAGTGCAGGTACTTTCTCTGGGCAACAATTTTATACAAGAAACTCAAAATTAAAAGGAAATGCTTATGGAACTACTTTAAATAATTTCTTCCAAGGTGTAGATGCAAGTAATTTACCAAAAGCAGATGGAACAAGTGGTGAAGAATTATTAAGTGGGCAAGGTGCTTCTAACTGGAATATTCCAGCAAGTGATGGAGGACAACAAGTATTCACGCATATTGATCAAACAAAAGAATTAGCAGAAAAACCATTCCTATATATGGATGATGATGGTGAATATAAAGTATTTGTTCCTTCAGTTCAAAAGAATACAAAAGGTATTAGCTGGGGAGAAGGTAAAGATAATAATGGTATGGGAGCTGGAAAATCTATTTCTTTAGATGAATTCTATGTTGCTAAACCAACAGATTCTGCAAGCGATATTAACAAAGCTTTAGATGAAGGTAAAAATATTTACTTTACTCCAGGAACATATCATGCTAAGGAAACAATTCATGTAAAAAAAGCTGATACAATTGTCTTAGGTAGTGGAATGACTTCAATTATTCCTGATAATGATGATGCAGCTATGTTAGTTGATGATGTTGACGGAGTAAGAGTTGCTGGAATTATTTTTGATGCAGGTAGTCATTCAAAATATTTATTAAAAGTAGGAAAAACAGGAAGTAAAAATAGTCATAAAGATGATCCAACAATTTTACAAGATTTATTCTTTAGAGTTGGTGGAACAACAGATACATTGACAACAGCAGATAATGCTTTAGAGATTAATAGTCATAATGTTTTATGTGATCACTTCTGGATTTGGCGTGCAGATCATGGAACTGGTGTTGCTTGGGATGGAAATGTTTCAAATCATGGATTAATTGTTAATGGTGATGATGTAACATGTTACGCTTTATTTAATGAACATTTCAACAAATATGATACATTATGGAATGGTGAAAATGGTTCAACATATTTCTATCAAAATGAAAAATGTTATGATCCTATTTCTCAAGAAAGTTGGATGTCTCATAATGGTTCGGTAAATGGTTATGCAGCTTATAAAGTATCTAATAATGTAAAAAAACATTATGCAGTTGGATTAGGTATTTATAATGTATTTATTTATACAGGTGGAACTTTAGGAGAAAATGGGCAACCAGGAACTTTAGGTGATGGTAAAACTGTTTCTATTTCAATGGATAATGCAATTGAAGTTCCTAATAATAAAGATGTATTAATTGAAAATGCTTGTATTCAAACATTTGCTAATGAAGATGGAGCTTTACAAAAATTTAATTCTATTATTAATGGTGTTGGTTCAGGTGTAAGCAGTGGTATTACAGGAGAAGGATGGTCTAGAAAATTCTTATTAAATTATAGAAATGGTACTGCTGTTGTTGGTAAAGCTAATAATAGTGATCAAAAAGGTAAATATATTGGTGTGGATACAATAGAAAATATTAAACAATTAGGAGATGATGATTTAGATTTAGATGAATTAAAAGAACTTGTTAACAATAAAAAGAATGAAAATTTATATACAGAAGATAGTTATAAAAAATATGCAGACATTTATGCTGATGCATCAAAAATTTTAACAACCGATGGATTAAAATATAGTATACAAAAAGATGTAGATGAAGCGGTGAAAAAATTAAAAGATGCACAAGCTCAATTAGAAATAAAAGTTAATAAAGATGAATTAGATAAACTTTATACAGATAAAAAAGATTTTAAAGAAGAAAGCTATACCGCTGATTCATGGAAAGTATTTAAAGATGCATTGTTAAAAGCTCAAGAAGTTCTTAATAATGAAAATGCCACTCAGGAAGAAGTCAATCAAGCTTATGGTGCTTTAAAAGAAGCTACTGATGCATTAAAAACTAAAACAACAACTCCTAGTGAAGAAGAAACTAAAGGAGATAAATTAGGAAATACAAATGGACAAGGAGATAATCAAAAAGGGCAAACAACTCAAGAAAGAAATGCAATAAATAGAAATAAGTCTAAAGTAAAAACAGGTGATAATATGAAAGTTGTACCATATGCATTATTAATGATGGCTGCAGCAGGTGGATATGTTACTGTTTGTAGAAGAAATAAGGAAAATTAAAAATGAAAAGATTTAAAAAATTGGGCGTTGCACTTTTAAGTGCAACCCTCCTCCTTATACCTTATATGACTTCTATCAATGCACAAGATAATCCTTATGATACTTGGAAAACAACAGCTTTAAAATCTCCATCTAAAGGACAACTTGTAGCGGCTGGAGATATCAAGATTTCATGGAATTCTTTAGAAAAAGTTCAACATTATGATATTTATTTTGATGGGAAATATGAAAAAAGTGTAGAAGCAAATATAACACAAACAACTATTTATTCAACAGCAGTAGCAAGACATACAATAAGAGTTGTTGCTGTTTTAGAAAATAATGATGAAATAAATGTAAGTGAGCGTACATTTTATATTTCAAAAAAAGGAATAGGGTTATATGAGGATGATCAAGGTATTAATTCATTAAGCTATGTACAAAATATGGGGGTTTCTTGGTATTATAACTGGGGTGAAGAAGCTTATGATAATCAAGATGAAGTAAATAGTGAGCTAGAATTTGTACCGATGATATGGAATGATGCAGGAAATGTTAGTGAACGTTTAAAATCATTAAAAGAAAAAGGATATGATAAAGTATTAAGTTTCAATGAACCTGATTATGATCAAGAAGCAAATATGTCGGTTGACTTAGCTTCTAGTTATAATCAAGATTTCCATTCAAGTGGATTAAGAGTTGGTTCTCCAGCAGTAAGTGAATCTACAGTTAAAAAAAATGGCTGGTTTGAAAACTATTGGAATCGGCTAGAAATAAAAGATGATTTTATTGCTGTTCATAATTATCCAGGATATGTTGGATTAGATAGTGAAGAATATACACCTAAAAAAGCAGCAAAAAGCTTTTTGAAATATATGAATGATATTTATGATTGTTATCAAAAACCTATTTGGGTAACAGAATTTGCAGTAGCAGCTTGGGATTCAAATGAATATTGGCATCCATATGATGGAAATGATGAACAACATAATAAAGCTGTTCAAGAATTTATGAAATATGTTATTAATGGTTTTGATGATATTCAAGGACTAGATGATCTTTCTTTTGTAGAAAGATATGCTTGGTTCAGTTTTGATGCTACGCAGTTACAAAGTGCATCAAGTGCTTTATTCTATAATACTAAAGATACATCAAATCAAAATCAATTAGGTGTACTTACAGATTTAGGAAATGTATATAGAAATGAATGTGGAAATCCACTTCATTATACATTACCTTATTTAGATGGAAGCAAAGATCCATCTTCTATTGAAGAAGATAGATACATAGAAGATCAATTTCATCATGATGTGATACAAGGAGATGATCAGACAAATAAACAATTATCATCAAATATAGAAAGAAAATCTGTTCAAACAGATGATCAAACATCTTATATGTTCTTTATATTAATGATGATTACATCATTAATGGGCATATTCTTATTAAAAAATAAAAATGAATATTAAAATATTTACAAATCATAATTAAAATTTTTAACACCTTCTATACAAAACATGTAAATATGAGAGGATTTAGGGATGGAATTATTAGAAAGAATAAGATTTATTACTAATAGCGAATATATTTCAGATTTAGCATGTAATCGTTATTTAACTTTCTATCAATTTCATGAAATTGAAGAAATTAATATTGATGATTATTCTTTAAAAGAATGGAACGATGCAGCAAAATATGTGAGTAATCAAAATAAAGAATTTAATAATAGTTTAGATGCTAAAAAATATATATGTTCTATATTAATGCATAAGGAGTAGCAATACTCCTTTTTTGTTACAAGAAATGTAAATTGTGACAAGGAAAATGAATAGTATTCATTTTTATTAAAATATATTTTATATTATAGGCGTAGTTAGATATATTCAGCAAAGTAATCGAAAGGTTATGACGCAAAGCTAAAGGGGCTTTAAAATGCTAGCTAGTTGCAATAGGATTTGTAAATGGCTTTTTGTATTTTAAATTAAGGGAAGGTGTAAAAGATGAAAAAAATATTTAAAAAGTTTAAAGGAATATTTTGTTTTACGATATGTTTATGTATTGCAGTCGCAACATTCCAAGTAGGTGTATTTGCCGAGGAATCAGGTGTCATTGTTAATTCAAAGTTATTACAAAATAATGATGGTACTGTTTATGGTAATGGAATACTAAGTGGTTTAGGAGATAATGGAACGCCTGAGTTAAATCAATTATGTTATAACAAAGAGACAGGAGAAAATAGGGGATATGATAATTCTCAAGCAAATGATATCGTATGTTCTTTTGATACTGTTACATATAAGGTCAATACGACTCTTCAAAATTTAGGTAATGTCAATCATACAATTACTTATGAATTTATTATTCCAAATGATGATGAATTAGTTTTATCAACACAAACTGTAACATCGGATAAAATACCCGAACCAGTTATTGATGGTAATAATAAGATCTATACGATTTCAAAAGAATTAAATGTAAATGAGTATAATGGTGGAGCTATTGGTGTAGAATTTGGTTTACAAATTAAAAATAAACATCAAGATGATACAATTGAACCAACAATTAATGTTTATGTAGGTAATGAAAAAAATCATATGTCAACTGTTGATAATATGAAACCAGTTATTGTTACAACTGCCCCAATGTACAATATCGTTTTAAAAAAGAAAACTGAAACAATAAAACTTGCTGAATATGATTTTGATAGTGATCATACAGGTTATTATGATAATCCTTTATTAAAAGGAAAAGATAAAGATATTAAAGGATACAAAATTAATTATGGTGTTGCTTTAGAAGTAAGAAAACCAGGTAATGGAATGAGAGGAGTTGAATTACCTGATCCAACAAAACCATTTAAATTTGATGTTGATTTAAGTGAATTTACTGTAAATGGTATAAATGCATCTAGTGATTTTACGCCTTTATTATATAGAGTGTGTGAAAATAAAAGAGATGGTGATGCAGTAACTGATATAGCATATTCAAATAAAAATGCTTCTGGTAATGCTAATGATCGTATTTATTGTAGTAATAGTGGAAATTACGTAGTTACACAAGAAGGTACGACTTTACATTTTGAAGTTACTGGATACGATACTGATTTTAATCATTTCCCAACTGGCTATGAAAATATGCCTACTGGTTATTCAAATGGGGATATTAATTCAATTTTAGAAGGTGTTTTCTCTACACAACAATTTCAAGTAGTATATCCTAATAACAATGAAACAACATCTTTATCATCATATAATCCTGATACAACAGAAAAAACTAATATAAGTGCAACAGCTAAAGTCATCAATATGCATGCATATTCTGAAGTTGATGGTAATGTAACTACAAAAGAAACTAAAATAGATGATAATAAACAAACATCAAATTGGGATAATACAAGTCCAGGTAGTAGAAATCAAAGTATTTTTTACAGTTCTACATCAAATAAAAAAACATGGACTGATGAATATACTCCTGGAAAGAAATTTACTAACGTAGATGGGGATATTGCTGCTGTTGGAGCAACTGATTTAGGATTTACAGTAGGCTATGATCAAACGAATATTATTTCTGAAGATGGTAATATTAATAATTATCCAGTAGCTATAGATCAACTTGTTTTATTTAATAGAAATGCTTTTGATGAAGTAAAGATGAAAAATTTTTCAAGAGAAGATACTGGCTACAAATGTAAAATATCATATGGTATTTCTAATGATGGAGAAGCTTTAACTAATGAATCTATGAGAACTAAAAATTTAAGTGATTTTAAATTTTATGATAGTCTTGAAGATATGAAGGATGATTTGAAGAATAATGGTCGTAAACAAACGTGTTGTGATGTTGTTTATGTGCAATATAGAGGTTGTCCAACAAAAAAAGGTAAACCTGATGTCAATTTACTTACGCAATTTACATCAAATTTAAAGAAAAATCCAAATATAGCAGATCAAGTATACATGGTTACCGCTGTTACTAACACATGGAGTATTAGTGATATGCAAGCATATGAACAAGATGTTCGAGAATATAGAGGAAAAACAAATGGTGAAAAATTAAATTCAGAAGATTGGAAACAATGGATTTGGCATAAAACTGAACAAGGGAAAAAACCAGATGAACTATTTAAAAATATAAATCCTTCAAATGCTACACTTGACTATAGAAATGAATATACTGTTCCAACTTATGAAAATGGAGTTTATTCAGATAAAGTAACTCCAAATAATAATATTACTTTTGCTGATGGTATTTATGTTGTCCCATATACAACAAGTATCACAAAACAAGTAGCTCAAAAGAGTAATGGAGAATCAAGAAAATTTTATAATGTTTCTTCTAATGAAAGATATGTAGATTATAAAATTGATAGTAAAATGAGTTTTTGGGATAATGTAACTATTCCGGAGGGTTCTACAACAACAGTTTATTTAGAAGATACTTTACCAGATGGTCTTACTTATATACCTAATAGTGCATATTGGGGTGGAAACTATAAATCACAATTTCCTAAACAAGGTAAGGTAGAAGGTGGAAAAGCGATTGAACCTACAATAAGTACAAATGAAAATGGAAAAACTGTTTTAAAATGGAAAATTAAAAAAGTTAATTTAGTTAATGGAACTTTACCATCACTTTATTATTCATGTAAAATTGGTAATACAACAGATCTTAATCAAGATGTAAATAATAATGATGTTTTACAAAATACAATTAATATACAGACAGACGAAGATAAAAGACCGTTTACAACTTATAATAATAATGAAGTTACAACATCAATTACAGTTAATAAAAATAATGAATTTTATTTAGGTAAAACAGGTAAGTCAATATTAGAACTAGAAGATAAAGGAGATTTTAATTTATTATTAAGTAATGTAAATTCTAATGCAAGAGATGATGTTTTTGCAGTTGATACAATGCCTCAAGATGGTTATGATGGAACAATTATGAAAGGAATTTATAAATTAACAGGATTAACATTGGATAAAGCAGCTATTGGTGATGAAATAAATGATGTTGAAATTTGGTATACAAATAATGCTGAAAAATACGGAAGAAAAAAAGCAGATGAAATAAAAGCATCTGATGTTACAGAAGAAAATAGTTGGAAAAAGGCTGAAATAGTTGAAGAAAATGGAAAAGTAATAATTAAAGGTAAGGACTTGATTGGTGCATGGCCAACAGTTATTGCTTATAAAGATAAAAAATTAAAAGGAAATTGCTCTTTTAAATTAAAAATGGAATATGCTGCTATTGCTGCAGAAGGAGATCATTTACTTAATTCAATTTCTACATTACATCAAGATACTTTGCTTAGTGATGATGCATCTATAGATGTTGTTAAACGTTCATTAGAAGGAACTGTTTGGATTGATAAAGATAAAGATGGTAAATTGGAAGATGGTGAAAAAAGAGTAGAAAATGTTAAGGTGATTATTCTTAAGAAAAATGGTGATTGCTATGAATCATTTGAAGCTTATGAAGAAGTTGTACAAGATGGAGATATTTATAAAACAATTACACATCCAACAACAATTACAACAGATAAAAACGGACATTACAAATTTGAAGGTTTACCTGAAGGTGAATATACAGTTGTTTTTGAATCATCTGATCAAACATCTTTAGAAAAATATGAAGCAACAATTGCTAATCAAGGTAGTGATAAAGAAAGTTCAAAAGTTACATCCGATAATATAGTTACAAAAAGTGAAACAGATCAAAGAATTGTAACAGGATCAATTCCTAATCTAACAATGCCTTCTAAAGAAGAAATGATTAATAACGGGCAATATGAATATAACTTACCAAATCAAAACTTAGGTTTAATTGAACCAATTATTCATATTAGTGGTGAAAAAATTTGGGATGATGTAGAAGACTACGATGGATTACGTCCAAATTCTATTGGAATACAAATAAAAAACGGTGATACAATTGTTAAAACAATTACTGTAACAAAAGATAATAATTGGAAATGGTCTGTTGATATGCCAAAATATGATAATCAAGGACAAGTAATTCAATATACAATAGATGAAGTAGATGTTGCTCATTATAATAAAACAATTAATTATGATGAAGATACAAAGAGTTATCAAATAACGAATAAACATAAGGTTGAAAAAATTACGATACCAGTTGAAAAAGTATGGAATGATAATAACAATAATGATGGTAAACGTACAAAACAAGTTATTGTTCATTTATATGCTGATGGTAAAGATACTGGAAAGACACTAACATTAAGTGATACTAATCATTGGAAAGATTCATTTGTTAATTTAGATCAATACAGCAATGGAAATAAAATTAATTATACTGTAAAAGAAGAAAAAGTGAATGGATATGAAATAGGATATACAGGTAGTCAAGATAAAGGCTATGTTATTACCAATACACATGATGTTGAAACAGTAGAAGTTAAAGGAACTAAAACATGGAATGATAATCATGATCAAGATGGAAAACGTCCTGAAAATATTACTGTTAGATTATATGCTGATGGTGTAGAAATTGCCTCAAAAGTAGTTGATAAAAATTCTAATTGGACATATGATTTTGGAAAACTTTCAAAATATAAAAAAGGAAAAGAAATCAATTATACAGTAGATGAAGATGAAGTAGCAGGTTATACTACAGAAATTAATAATTATGATATTACAAATACACATAAAATCTTAAAAACAAGTGTAAATGTAACAAAAGAATGGAATGATCAAGATAATCAAGATGGTAAACGTGCTAAACAAGTTATTGTTCATTTATACGCTAATGGTAAAGATACTGGAAAAACATTAACTTTAAGTGATGATAATCAATGGATTAGTTCATTTGATGATTTAAATCAATATAAAGATGGAAAAGAAATTGTTTATACAGTTCAAGAAGATGAAGTTAAAGGATATAAAGTAGGTATTACTGGAAATCAAAAGGATGGTTATATTATTACAAATAGTCATGATGTTGAAACTGTTCATCTTAAAGGAACTAAGACTTGGATTGATAATCATGATCAAGCACATCAAAGACCTGATACTATTAGAGTACGTCTATATGCTGATGGAAAAGAAATTGCATTTCTAGATGTTTCAAAATCACAAGATTGGACATATGACTTTGGAAATCTTTCAAAATATAAAGAAGGAAAAGAAATCAATTATACAACCAGTGAAGATTATGTTAAAGGATATAATACATCTATTGATGGTATGAATATTACTAATACTTATGTACCAGTTATAACAACAATTAAAAATGATACAACTCAACATAAGTTATCTAAAATATTAACTGGAGATAATACAAATATTGTTTTATATTTAGGAATTTGCGTTTTAGCTATTATTGGATTGTATTTATTAAAGAAACAAAAGGCATAGCCTTAAAGTGAGGATTAAAAACCTCACTTTTCTTTTTATTAAGTATTATGTAACATTAAATGAAACCTGTGACAGCCTTTAGCTAATCTCTTTATTTAAGCTCTTAATGAGTGTATATTAATCATGTGATGTGTTAGACATCAACATTTAGATATTTTTATATCTTCTTCCCAAACTATATTAAAGATACTAACTCTTTAATATAGTTTTCCACTATTTAGAAAGGATTTAATGATGAACGAAAAAATAGAACTGTTAAAAAAAATAAGAATTTCTACTGATAAAAATTATATTTCAGATTTACGAAATAATATTGCTTTTACTTATACGCAAGTAAATAAGATTCTATTTTTTTCAATAGATGATTATTCTTTAGATGAATGGAATAATGCTATCAAGTATATTAATTAAAAGGACCTTTCATTTAACACAAAAAAAGAGGTAAAAAAAATATTTATATATACTCATGTTTATTAAAGCAAGATTAAATGATTTATAGAGATTACGAACATTTCGTAATTTTTTTATTTTTTTAAAGAAAAAAGCAAAAAAAGAGACGATATATATAGTAGGAGGTATATTTTATGGAAGGTATAATTGAAAAAAGTTCATCTAATCATAAACTAGTATTAGATAACTATTGTAAGTTGATTATTTGTCATGAAGAAATATTAAGTAGAATAGTTAAATGTTTTATTGATGAAGCAAAACATTTAACTCTGAATGAAATTGAAAGATTGATCAAAGAAAAGAAATCTTTTCATCATTTAGATAAAGAAAACTTTATTCCCTATAGTGGTAAAACGAATTATGATTTCCTTTGTACGATTGATTTATCACAAAGAATCTATCTAAATGTTGAAATACAAAATGACCCCAATCCAGGTTATTCTCTGATTACACGAGGTCTTACTTATATCTCAAGAATCATGACCACACAATGGAAAAATGAATATTATGACTATGATTATAATCATATAAAGAAAGTCTATTCAATTTGGATATTACCACAATCTGCCAAAAAGAATGATGGTCATATCAATGCATATAAGATAGATGAAATAAATATCAATGGAACAACAATAGAAAGAATAGAAACCTATGACAAAGGTGTACTTATTATGATATACTTGAACAAAGAACATGATACTAATGAAAAGTATATAATCTATGATAACATACTAACACCACTTGTTGCTTTTTTAAATAATGTATTAAGTTATCAAGAAAAAAGAAGAATCATGAAAGAATATGGATTTAATGTAATAGATAAGGAGGTAGAAAAGATGTGTAACTTAGGAGAAATGATTGAAAGAGAAGCAAAACAAAAAGAAAGAAGAGTAATGAACCTAGAACATTTACAAAATGTAATGCATGAGCTTCAATGTTCTATGCAAAGAGCAATGGATATTTTAAAATTAACAGATGATGAAAGAGAAGAAATTAGAAAATATTTTCAAGCTTAACATAAAAGGATAGCATTTTAGCTATCCTTTTTAAAAGACTACATTTTTTTATTTGTGTTTTTAATAATATAAATAGGTCGTTGTTTAGATTCAAAATAACAAGAGGAACAATATTGGCCTAAAATAGCTACAAATACAAGTTGGATACCACTTAAAAATAAAACTAAACTTGTTAAGTAGGATAGATGATGAATAAAAATAGAATATAAAGATATAAAACATGCTATTAATATCAATATTCCGCCAATAACTCCAGCCATTGTAATGGGTGTAGAAGAAAAAGAAAAGATACCTTTAAATGCATAAGAAAATAAACTTTTAAAACTCCATTTTGTCTTACCTGCAGGACGTTCTACATTATGAAATTCTAACCATTTAGTATTAAAACCAACAAAAGAAAACATGCCTTTCATATAACGATTATATTCTTTTAATTCTAAAATCGCATCTACCATTTGTCTTGTCATCATTCTAAAATCACCTGCTCCATCATCCATATCCATTTTCGTAAGATATTGAATCACTTTATAAAAACTATGTGATAAAAAATTTCTTAATTTATTTTCACCAATACGATCAATTCTTTTACCAGCACAACAATCATAGTCTTCATATTTTAATGCTTGATACATAGATTCTAATAAATAAGGTGGATGTTGTAGATCTGCATCCATGATGACTACATAATCACCACTCGCATTTTCTAAACCAGCATACATAGCGGCTTCTTTTCCAAAATTACGTGAAAATGAATAATAGAAACAATGTTTATTTTTATGTGCTAATAGTTTGAGTATATCTTCACTATGATCTTGACTACCATCATTAATAAAAAGAATTTCATAATCAATATTTTGAATTTTCTCTAAAGTATGTACAACTTCTTTATAGAAAAGGGGTAAAACTTCTTCTTCGTTAAAACATGGAACAATGACACTTATTTTATCCATTATAAACACCTTCTTTTTTAAAAATTTTAAACTTACATAAAACATAATTTGATAAAATAGTTACAAAACTTACTAATAACTTAGAAAACATGGGTTGTATATGCATTAAAGTAATAAAAATATATAAACAACCATTTTCAACTATTAAAGTTAAAAATCTTAACAAAACAAAAGAACTCAATTCTTTTTTGATATCATTTTGACTTTCAAATACATATTTTTTATTCGCATAATAAGCAAATATAACAGCAAAAAACCAGGAGATACTATTAGCGACTAACCAATGACAATGGATCATCAATAAAACAAAATAAACAATATAATTAACAAGTGTAGTCATAATACCTACAAAAACATAACTAATAATCTCTTTAGTATTTTCTTTCATCTTTTATTTTCCTTTCAATTAAATAATGTATAAAAACAACCATAAATCCAAAATAAGATAAAATAAAACCTAATCTATAACCATAAGGAGTAAACTTAATTTGAATTTGATGTTTTCCTTTTTTGATTTTACATCCTAAAAAAGCTTCGTTAACAACTTCACTTTTAACTTCTTGATGATCAACTAAAATTTGATATCCACGATCATAAGGAATACGTGTAATAAAATAACCATCATTACTTACATTTATTGTTCCATTTAAAATATCTTTTCCTTTATTTATAGATAGAGGATCAACTTTTATATTTTTAAGAGCATTTTTATTTAAAGAATAAGTTTGAATATTCTTTAAGTCATAGTGTCCTTTAGATAATGAAATAGATAATTGTTGAGCTGTTAATAAATAAGTAAAATGTGTATTTTGATTATAATAAGGTGAAGTACTTTTTGATAATTTATTTTTTATACCATTAATAGTAATAGAAACACTTTGTAAAGGTAGATGATTAATAACATCTCCTTCAATTACAATGATTTCATTATTTGTTTTTCTATTTAGTTGATAATTAATATGTGTTTTTTTATTATTTTTAATTTGATATTCTTTTTTTAAACCCATATCTTCTTTAATAAATTGACTTTGATAATCATTATTTCCATCTTTTACAATTGCTTGATGATATAGTGTATCTAAAGTATAAGGGTATTTCAGTTTTTGAAATTGGTTTTGACTATAAAGTTGATTTGTCGCATAAGCGATAGGTTTAACATCTTGACTTTGATAAAGCTTTAAACCATTTATTTCATCAACTTTTTGATATCCTTCAATTTTCTTTTTAGAAACAACAGAATCAACAGACATCAGTTTTAAATAAAAGAGATGATTTTGATCTATTTGGGCAACACGATTATTAATTGAAATAGGCAATTTCAATGTATCATATAAGTATGAATTATATAATTTATGATTTGTTGATGTATAACCAGAAATACGTGTTATTTGATTTTGATATGTTTGATTCATATTTTGTTTGCTTTGATTTAAATTAACTAAAGTATTGATTTTATTTCTTTGAATGAGTGTTTCTACTTCTTCATTTGAATAGTTTTGATATTGTTTTGTTGATATAAAACTTGTTGTTGGATTATTAAAATAAACAACAAGTAAAGGAATCAATAAATAGATAAAAACTATTTGTTGATGGTGCTTATAAAAATAAAGAATGGTTAAGCTGATGATTAAATCAATACATACAAGATAAGGTTGAGTGATAAAAAATAATGGTAAAATAATTAAAATAAGCATAGAATAATTGATTCTAAAAGTGAAATCTTCTAAAACTAAACCTGCTTGTAAAATAATGAGAGGTATAAATACAATGAGTATTTTACTTCTAGCATATAAAAAACCATTCATTATAAAACTAATTAAAGGACAAAACATAGAAATTATAATAATTAATGATAGTAAACGTGTTTTCTTTTTATATAGACCACATACAATTAAAATCCAAATAAGATATGTAAATCCACAACCATAGTTGTTATAAAGTAAACCTTTTAAAGAAAAGGTAGGCATTAATAAATCTAATAGATGTGTTGAACTTACACTTTTACTACCACCAGCAATAACATATAAAGTAGGAATTGTATAAATAGCAGTTAGTAATACAATACCTACATAAGCTATTAATAAATGAAATAAAGGTTTCTTATATTCTTTATGATTGGCACATTGCATAACGAAATAAATAAAACAAACAATAAAACAAGCAATACAATAAAAATAACTATGTAAAACAATACAACTTCCCCAAATAATAATACCTGTAAAATGATGATTAATAAAATAATGATCAATACTTCTTAACATCAAAAATAAAAAAGGCATATAATTCACAAACATGACTTGTTTGTGAAATTGAAAAAAGATAGAAGATAATAAAACAAATAAACTTAATAAAAAACATAAATCATTTCTTTTTAAATGTTCTTTTAGAAAAAAATAACAAGTTAAATTTGTTAGAATTAAAAGAAATACTTGATAACCAATAAAAAGATCAATCATCTTTACATTGATAAATAGTGCTCCTAATAAAACATCAAATCTTAAAGAACCATAATAAGAAAAATAATAAATATTAACTCCTGACATTAAATGAGAAAGATAAGTAGGAAAAATAGTTCCTTCTTCTCTTATCGCATGTCTTAATGCATCAGCAATTGTAATATGTTGATTAAACCAATCAACTTTATTTCCAAATAATAAGTTTTGACTTGTGATAATAAATAAAAATAACAAGGGAATCATTATTAAAAGGAATATATATAAATAATCTTTTCTTTTCATCTTTTTTTACCTCAAAAAGAATTGTATCAATGAATTCTTAATAATCGCCTTAATTAATTCTAAAGAAATCCTAAACAACTTTATAAATTGTGGTTATTCTTTTTAGAAAGTCTTAAGAATTCTTATGAATTGTTATTAAGAAAGAAGTGATAAGGTATAAGAGGTGATAGAAATGAAGAGAATATTAATTTGTATATTAGTTGTTTTAGGATGTTTTTTTATAGATCATGAATCTTGTAGACATCAAAATGAAATAGATCAAATCGATTTAAATGATTGTCAAAAGTTAATGATTGTTGCTCATCCTGATGATGAAACGATATGGGGTGGTGATCATTTATTAAAAGGACACTATTTAGTTGTTTGTTTAACAAATGGAAATAATCCAACGAGAAGAAAAGAATTTATGAAAATAATGAAAGAAACACATAATCAAGGTTTAATCTTTGATTATCCTGATAAGACAAATGGTAAAAGAGATTCATGGGTGCATGTAAAAGGAAGTATAGAAAAGGATGTTGCTTATTTGAGTCATAAAAAGAAGTGGAAATGTGTTGTAAGTCATAATCCTTTAGGAGAGTATGGACATATACATCACCGTTTAACTTCACAGATAGTCAGTATAAAGTGTTCTCAACAAAATTTATATTATTTTGGTAAGTATTATAAAAAAAATCATGTACCTGAAAATTTAAAGAAAATAAATCAATATGATGCTAAAATGAAATTAATCAATAATTATACATCACAAAAGAAAGTAATGAGACATTTAAATCATATGATGAAATATGAAAATTGGGTAAAGGCTAAGGATTGGAGAAGTTTATGAATGAAAAGATAATGGTAGTAGATGATCATGATGATATTAGAGAAGTGATACACGTTTTACTTACAAACGAAGGATATCAAATTATAGAAGCTAAAAATGGAAAAGAGGCTTTAGAATTATTAGATGATTCTATTGATTTAATTATTTTAGATGTAATGATGCCAGAGATGAATGGATATCAGGTTTGTTTATTAATGAGAGAAAAGACAAATGCTCCTATTTTATTTTTAACAGCTAAAGGGCAAGAAAGTGATAAGACATTAGGGTTTTCTAGTGGAGGAGATGATTATTTAACTAAGCCTTTTTCTTATAATGAATTAAATGTAAGGGTAAAAGCTTTACTTAGAAGATATCATGTATATCAAGGTAAAAAAGAGGAAGCAAAAGCAATTATTAGATTAAATGATTTAGAAATTGATCAAGAACATAAAGAAGTCTATTTAAATAAAAATAAGTTATCTTTAACAGATATAGAGTATGAGATATTAGATTATTTAGTTTTAAATCGTAAACAAGTTATTTCAGCAAGTCAGTTGTTTGAAACTATTTGGCATGAAAACTATTATTATGGGGCTAATAATACAATTATGGTACATATACGTAATTTAAGAAAGAAGATTGAAGAAGATCCTCAAAATCCTCGAATTATAAAAACTGTCTGGGGAAAGGGGTATTATATTGATTAAAAAGAACTTGAATTTATCAATGAAAATTGTTTTACTACTTCTTTCTTCAGCTATGCTTGCTGTTTTGTGTTATGCAGCTTTTCGAGAAAATGTGACAGAATTTTATGATTATATTGATTCTATAGAAAAACCCTTTAATGAGGATAAATTTTTTAAAAGATTTGAACAAGAAGCACAAGAAATCAATCTTTATTCTAAAAATAAAGAAGATAAAAAAGCATTAAAAAAATTATTAAAAAAACATGATATTTATACCAATGTTTATATTTATGATGATGCAGAAGATAATTTTCTAGGAGGAGATTTTGGTAAAGTATTGGATGAACCTGTAGGAATTACACCGTTATATAGTTTACAAAATGATTTTGAACAGTATTCTTTTAATAGATTGATAAGTGAATCAGTGAAATTTAAAGATGGCGAGGGAATTGTATATGTTAGTTCTATGCATTTATTAAAGTATGTAAAATACTATTTTTATGTTGCTTTGTTTGTTAGTTTACTTATTTTCTTTTTACCAACTTTTATTTTTATTAAAAGAAAAGTTAAATATATTAATATTTTAAAACAAGAAGTATTAAATATGTCACAAGGGGATTTGAGTCATGCTATGACGATTATGAGTCATGATGAATTAGCTATTTTAGCTCAAGAGATGGATACTTTAAGAATAACATTAGCTTCTAATTATCAAAATGAAGCAAGGATAAAAGAAGCGCATCAAGAAATGATTACTTGTTTATCACATGATTTGCGAACACCTTTAACCGCTTTAAGAGGCTATTTAGATATTTTATGTTTACATTGTTATAAAGATGAAAAACAAATGGATCATTATTTAAATAGTTGTATTGAAAAGACTGAACAAATTAAAGATTTATCTAATAAGACATTTGAATATTCTTTGGTTTATAATGATGATTTAATTCCAAGTTTAGAAACAATAAGTAGTGAATCATTTATTCAATATATTGAAGAACATTTAGAGTATTTAGAATTAGAAGGATTTAAGATTGAAAAAGAGATAACAATTTCATCAGTACAATTACAATTAGATTTATCAATGATGAAAAGAATGATGGATAATATATGTTCTAATATCCAAAAATATGCAAGAAAAGAGCAACCCATTTATTTACAAATAAGTATTGAAAAAGGAAATTTAAAAATAGTTTTTGAAAATGAAAAGAAAGAAATAAATCATGAAGTTGAAAGTAATAAGATTGGATTAAAAAGTGTTAATAAGATTATAGAAATACATCAAGGACAATGCTTCATTCAAGATTTAATGGATTCATTTATTTTAATTATTACATTTCCATGTCATTTATAAAAAAAGATTTCAAATATTATGCATATAATATAAGAAATCTTTTTTCTTTATTCTTCTATTTCTGGTTTAATCATTTTCATTTGTTTCATGATTTTACGAATATGATATAAGCTTTCAGCAATATTTAAACCATGATCACCAATTCTTTCAAAATCAGTTAAAATCTTAGTATAAATAATACTATTTTCAGTCGAACATTTCTTTTCTTTTAAACGAATTAATTGATTAACAGTAAATTGATGTTGTGTTTTATCAATATTATCTTCCATAACATCAACTTTATCAACGATATTTTTAAACTCATCATAATCTAAAATAATCAGTTCATCTAAGATATTATTACATAAACTTTCCATAATACTTATTTCTTTTAAAGCATCTTGAGAAAAATGCGTTTCATCTTCAGCTAATTTTTGTGCTCTTGAAGCAATATTAATAGCATGATCACCGATTCTTTCTAAATCAGAAGATAGTTTTAAAAATAATACAATTGTTTGAGAACCTTCTGTAGGAAACTCATTTGAAATAACTTCTGTAGTAAAATCAATAATTTGTTGATTTAAATAATTAATATATTCTTCATCTTTTAATAAACGTTCATATTTTTCTTGATCAAAATGATCTAATAACTCAAATGCACGTTTAACATTATGATTAGCTACATTTAACATATGTTGAGTTTCATTAAATAATTGAGTATTTGCAATAGCACTTGTTCCAATATGATAATCATTATTAAAAATACTAAAATCTAAATATTTAAGTGACATATGTTGATGATCTTCTGGATCATCAGGTAAAATCATCTTAGCAAGATCAACTAATTTTGTTCCAATTGGAAGTAATAATAATGTTGTAGCAACATTAAATATTGTATGTACATTAGCTATTTGAGCAGCAACATTATTTGGTGTTATACTTTCAACCAAATGAGCAAAAGGAAATAACATACTAATACTTACAAATATAACAGTTCCAATAATATTAAAAGTTAAATGAATAATAGTTGTTCTTTTAGCATTTTTACTTGTCCCAATAGAAGCTAAAACAGAAGTAATACAAGTTCCAATATTTTGACCAAATAAAACATAAATAGATGATGATAAAGTCATAACGCCACTTTTAGCTAAAGCTTGTAAAATACCTACAGAAGCAGAAGAACTTTGAATAAGTGCAGTAAATAACGCTCCTACTAAAATACCAATAAATGGATTTTGAAATTTAGAAATTAATCCTACAAACTCTGGCATAGTACGAAGCGGAACCATAGCGTTAGACATAGTTTCCATTCCTATAAATAAAATACCTAAACCACCAATAACACTTCCAAAAGCATCTAATTTTTTACTTTTAAAGAAGACAATCATTGCTACACCAATAAAAGCAATTAAAGGTGCAATTGCTGTAATATCAATTGCAATCAATTGACCAGTAATGGTTGTTCCAATATTAGCACCCATAATTACCCACACAGCACTTGTTAAAGACATTAACCCAGAATTAACAAAACCTACAACCATTACTGTAGTTGCTGATGAAGATTGAATAATAGCAGTTACTAAAGCACCAACTAAAACTCCTAAAATACGATTCGATGTTAATTTTTCAAGAATCGTTTTCATTTTATTTCCAGCAGCCAGCTCTAATCCATTAGACATCATATTCATTCCATAAAGGAAAAGCGCTAAACCACCTAACATAGAAAAAATATTTGTTAGTTTCATATATAATCCCTCACAATCCGTAAGTAGATTAACACTTTCTTAAGGTAATGTATATAGACTTAACATATTCTTAACAAAAAAAGCTCCTAAGAGCTTTTACCAAATTCCTAATATATGTTGCATAAATAAACTCATACAGGTAATACTGATCCAACAAATAAATCCTAATAATATAGGTTTTCCACCTTTTTTAATTAATTGAATAACATTTGTATTCAGTCCTATAGCCACCATTGCTAGAACAATAAAGAATTTACTTAATTCTTTAAATGGTGTAAAGAAATTAGCAGATACACCCATATGAATGGATATTGTTGTAATAAGTGAAGCTAAAATAAAATAAATAATAAAGAAAGGAAAAACTTTCTTTAAATTAACCTTTTGACCATCTTTATTCTTTCTTAACTTAAAAAAAGATAATACTAAAGTAATAGGAATAATAGCCAGTGTTCTTGTAAGTTTTACAGTAACAGCTTTATCTAAAGTAGCACTTTGTAGATGGTACATTGAATCCCATGTAGAAGCTGCAGCAGTAACTGAAGATGTATCATTAATGGCTGTTCCAGCAAAAATACCAAATGCTTCACCACTCTTTGTAGAAAAACCAAGAACTGTTCCAAGAGTAGGAAACAATAATGCAGCAATCATATTAAATAAAAAGATAACAGAAATACTTTGAGCTACTTCTTCATCGCTCGCTTCAATCACGGGTGCTGTTGCTGCAATGGCTGAACCACCACAAATCGAAGATCCTACACCAATAAGTGTGGATATCTTACTTGGTATCTTCATTGCTTTATGTAATACATAAGAAACAATAAGTGATGTAGAAATCGTTGCTAGAATGATAGGTAATGATTGTTTACCTGTTTGTAATACAACAGATAGGTTCATTCCAAATCCTAACAAGATAACCGCATACTGTAAGATTTTTTTGGATGTAAAAGTGATGCCTGATTGTAATTCATTTTTATCTTTAATAAATAAAGTAATGATCATTCCAAGAATAATTCCAAAGACAGGACCACCTACAATAGGAAACTTCTTTCCTAAAAACCAACAAGGAATGGCAATAATCAAACATAATAACATTCCTTTATAATTCTTTTTAAAATTCATAAACTCTCTCCCTTTTAAACAAAAGTAGTTTAGCATAAAAAATAGTAAATAACTAGAAACTCATAAATTAATTATTAAGAAAAATTAAGAATAATTTTTTCTCATAGGTTTGTACTTTAAAACACATTCATGTATCATAGATATGATGAGGGATGAATATGTTTAGTAAAATGGTTATTTTAATACCAGTTTATAATCCTAGGGAGAGGATTATAAACTATGTTAAAAAGTTAAAAGAAAAAAATTATGATGTTGTTGTAATTAATGATGGCTCTGATGAAAATTATCACGCTGTTTTTGAAAGGATGGTCTATGATTGTAAAATCATTAATTATCCACATTTTAAAGGAAAAGGCTATGCTTTAAAAAAGGGATATCAGTATGTAAAAGAACACTTAAAGGATAAAAAAGGAATTCTTATTTTAGAAAATGAATATGATTTAAATTTAATTGATCAAATGAGTCAATCAATTAATGAGGATGCATCTAAATTCTATTTTGTGCATCATCAAGGGAAAAAGATTCTATCTCAATTATTTTCACTTATTTATAATCAAAAATTTATCAATGTCGACAGTGAATTGTTTGGCTTTTCAACATCTTATTTAGATGAAATGCTAGAAGTTGATGAAAACTGTTATGAAGTACAAGCTTTAATAGATCAAGTACAAAATCAACATGATATAGAAGAAATCAAGGTCAAAAAATTATCACAAGAAGCTTTTCATCTAAAAAATAAAACTTCTCAAATTATTTATGTTATCTTCTTACATCTTATTCGCTTTGTATCTTCCTCTATTATTAGTTCTATAATAGATGTTTTATTAGCGTGGATTTTATTAGATGTTTTAAAAATATGGATGACAAGTGATTTTTGGCGTATTGCTCTAGCAAGTCTTATCGCTAGGGTTATTTCTACAATTGTTAATTATGTAGTTAATAAAAAATATGTTTTTAAAGGAAAAACAAACAATAGACAGACAGCTATTCGTTTTTTGATTCTAACAGTTATTATTACAATTTTATCTACTTTATTTGTTTATGTGGCATCGATTTTTAATATCATGTCAGAAAAACTTGCGAAACCAGTAGGGGATTTACTGTTATTTTTACTTAGTTATAGTGCACAAACAAAGTGGGTATTTCATAAAGAATAATAGGATAAATCAATGATTTATCCTATTAAAAAAAATATTTTAAATAAAAAAACACTGATGAAATCAAATAAAATTAAAAAAATAAATAAATTTGAACTTCAAAGTATTTACATTTTATGTTCTTCGTGTATAATACAAATCGTATTCAAGGAGGAAAGTAAAATGGATTTTGAAAAAGTAAAAGAGATCATTGTTGATTCATTAAGTTGTGATGAAAGTCAAGTTACAATGGAAGCAAATTTAAAAGATGATTTAGAAGCTGATTCTTTAGATGCTGTTGAATTAATTATGCAAATTGAAGAAGAATTTGAAGTAGAAATTCCAGATGAAGTTGCTTCTAACATGAAAACTGTTAAAGATATCGTAGATTATATTGAAGCAAACAAATAGTAAAGAGGTGTCGCTTAGGCGACTATATATTTTATAATAAGCTTTGAATTTCAAAGCTTATTATTTTACTATATACTTTGAACTTCAAATAAAGGAGAATGCTATGAAATTAGATTTTATTAAACAAATTATGAGTGAGTTTGATCAATCAAATGTCACTAAAATGAAAGTAGAAATAGATGATTTAAAAATAGAATTAGAAAAAGAAAGTGAAAAAGTTGAATATGTAAAACCATTAGAAAAAGAAAATAAAATGGTTGCAGAAGTAAACACTAAAGAGCCTACAGGTACGCCTGTAAAATCACCAATTGTAGGTGTTTTCTATGGTGCAAGTTCACCTGAAAGTGATCCGTATGTTACTGTTGGAAAGACAGTTAAAAAAGGAGATATTGTTTGTATTATTGAAGCAATGAAGGTGATGAATGAAATTAAGGCACCATGTGATGGAACGGTTACATCAATTCTTGTAGAAAATGAAGCGCTTGTAGAATATGATCAGGCTTTAATGGTTATTGAAGAAAATGTTTAAAAAGATATTGATTGCTAATCGCGGTGAAATAGCCGTTAGAATTATTCGTTGTTGTAAAGAAATGGGAATTGAAGCCGTTGCTGTTTATTCTTCAGCAGATGCCACTTCTTTACATGTTCAATTAGCAGATGAAGCTTACTGTATTGGACCTGCTAAAAGTAGTGAGAGTTATTTAAATATGGAAAATATTTTATCAGTAGCTACTTTATCAGGGTGTGATGCAATTCATCCTGGATTTGGTTATTTATCTGAAAATTCGACGTTTGCCAGACTTGTTGAAAAATGTGGTATGACTTTTATTGGTCCAAGTGGTGATGTGATTGATCAAATGGGGAATAAAAGCGTTGCTCGACAAATGATGATCGAAGCAGGAGTTCCAGTTGTTCCTGGAAGTGATGGCAGTATTGAATCTGTCAGTCAAGGAAAAGAAATTGCTAGAAAGATTGGTTATCCGGTTTTAATTAAAGCTTCTGCCGGTGGTGGTGGAAGAGGTATGAGAAAATGTTTTAAGGAAGAAGATTTTGAAAATGCTTATTTAACAGCTAAAGCAGAGGCAAAGGCTTGTTTTGGTGATGATGATATGTATATGGAAAAATTGATTTTAAATCCTAAACATATTGAATTTCAAATTTTAGCTGATCATTTTGGTAATGTTATTCATTTAGGAGAAAGAGATTGTTCAATTCAAAGAAGAAACCAAAAGATGATGGAAGAATCTCCAAGTAAAGCTTTAAGTCAAGAGCTTCGAGAAAAGATGGGAAATGATGCTATCAAAGCAGCTAAAAAAGTAGGATATGTTAATGCAGGAACGGTTGAATTTGTTTTAGCACCGGATGGAAAATATTATTTTATTGAGATGAATACGCGTATTCAAGTTGAGCATCCAGTAACAGAGATGGTAACGGGGGTTGATTTGGTTCGTGAACAAATTAGAATAGCTGCACATTTAAAATTGAATTATAAACAAAGTGATATTGAATTAAAGGGACATGCCCTTGAATGTCGAATCAATGCTGAAAATCCTCAAGAAGGTTTTAGACCTTCACCAGGGATTGTTAGTAGTTTACATATTCCAGGAGGTTTTGGGGTACGTATTGATACAACTTTATATCAAGGTTATCAAGTGTCTTCTCATTATGATTCAATGATTGCTAAGGTAATCGTTCATGGAAGAAATCGTATTGAATCAATTCGTAAAATGCGTAGGGTCTTAAGTGAATTAGTGATTGATGGTATTGATACGAATCAAGAATTACAGTATTTGATTTTACATGAAAGTGATTATGTCAAAGGAAATTTTGATACAAGTTTTATTGAAAAACATTTAGATGAGTTGGTGAATGAAAGATGATGGAACAGTTATTTAAGGAAAGAAAAGAAAAACTTCATTTATTTAAGTCATTAAGAAAAAAAAGAGAAAATGAAAGAAAAGAAGTTCCTGAAGGACTTTATACAAAATGTCCAAAGTGTAAAGAATTGATTCTTACAAGTAAACTTAAAAAAAATATGTCAGTTTGTCCTCATTGTGGAAATCATTTAAAGATCACTGCTTATGAAAGATTAGAAATGATTTATGATCAAGGAAAATATAAAGAACTCTATAAAAGTACACAAAGAGTAAATCCTTTAGAATTTCCCGGATACGATGAAAAATTAGAATTTCTACAACAAAAAACAGGTTTAAATGAAGCTGTTGTTGTAGCAAGTGGAAAAATAAATGGGACAAAGGTGATTACTTGTGTGATGGATTCACGTTTTTTAATGGGGAGTATGTCTTCTATTGTAGGTGATAAAATCACGAAAGCTATTGAACATGCAACCAAAAGAAAGTATCCACTCATTATTTTTACAGCTTCAGGAGGCGCTAGAATGCAAGAAGGAATTTATTCTTTAATGCAAATGACAAAAACCTCCGCAGCTCTTGCTAGACATCATCAAGCAGGTTTACTTTATATTTCCTATATTACCCATCCAACAACAGGAGGAGTAACAGCTTCATTTGCAAGCTTAGGAGATATTATTATTGGTGAACCTCAAGCATTGATTGGATTTGCAGGAAGACGTGTCATTGAAAGTACGCTTAAACAAAAATTACCGGAAAACTTTCAAACAACGGAATTTATGGAAGAACAAGGATTTGTTGATTTAATTGTGAAACGTCAAGAAATGCGTTCAACACTTATTAGAATTTTAAAAATGCATGGTAAGGGGGCATAAAGATGTCTTTAAGTCAAGTAGAAAAAGAAATTGAAAAGTTACAAAAAGAACTTCTTGATTGCAATCAAGAAAGAAAAAAAGAAATCGAAAGTCAAATCAAAAAACAAGAAAAATATTATCAACATCTTTCACCTTATGATCATGTTTATCTTGCTAGAAAAAGTACACGACCAAATATTAAAGATTATATCAATCATCTCTTTGATGATTTTATTGAATTACATGGAGATCGTTTAGCAAAAGATGATGGTTCAATTATTGGAGGCATTGGGTTATTTAATCAACAACCTGTAACAATTATTGGTCATTTAAAAGGAAAAACTTTAGAAGATAATTTAAAATGTAATTTTGGAATGTCTTCACCAGAAGGCTATCGAAAGGCAATGCGCTTAATGAAACAGGCAGAAAAATTTAAACGTCCTATTATTGCTTTTGTCGATACTCCAGGAGCTTATCCAGGAATGGAAGCAGAAATGCATGGAATTGGAGAAGCAATTGCTCGAAATCTTTTAGAAATGTCTCTTTTAAAAGTTCCTATTATTACTATTGTTATTGGTGAGGGAGGTTCTGGAGGAGCTTTGGCTTTAAGTGTGAGTGATCGCTTAGTCATGTTAGAAAATAGTGTTTATTCGATTTTATCTCCTGAAGGATTTGCTTCTATTTTATGGAAAGATCAAGAAGGAAAGCGCGTTGCAGAGGCTGCAAGCTTAATGAAATTAACAGCTAAGGATCTTTATGAGCGTCATATTATTGATCATATCATAGATGAAGATTTAAAAGGGGCTACTGTTGAAAGTTATGAAGTTTATCGACAAATAAAAGAATATTTAAATACAAATCTTAAAGAATTACAAAAGTTATCAACATCTCAATTGATTAATAAACGTTATGAAAAATATAGAAAGATAGGACAAGTATTTTAAAGGAGAAAAAGATGAATGGAATTGAAATTGTTTCTACAGGTTATGCCAAAATTGAAAAGACTTTAGATAATCAACAACTTGAACAAATGGTAGAAACATCTAATGAATGGATTGTTTCACGAACTGGTATTTTAAAAAGACATCTTTCAGATAAATCAAGTGCTTTTCTAGCTATTGAAGCTGCTAAAAAAGCAACTCAAAATCAAGATTTAAGTCAACTTGCTTTAATTATTGTAGCTACGATGACACCAGAAAATAATACGCCAAGTAATGCCTGTCTTGTACAAAAAGCTTTAGGTTTAAATCATCAATCAATGATGTGTTTTGATATTAATGTTGCTTGTAGTGGTTATGTTTATGCTTTAAAAGTTGCTCAAAGCTTGTTAGAAGAAAATCAATATGGACTTGTTATTGGAAGTGAACAATTAAGCTCTATTGTAGATTATCAAGATCGTAATACGTGTATTTTATTTGGAGATGGTGCAGCCGCTACGTTGATTAAAAAAAGTCAAAAGCTTTTTTTTAGTTATTTAGATAGTGATGGAAATGAAGAAGTACTATTTTCTAAAAGAAATGATTATTTAAAAATGAAAGGTCAAGATGTTTTTAAATTTGCTATTAAAGCAATTCCTTTAAGTATTGATCATGTCTTAAACCAAGCAAAGATGACATTAAATGATATTGATTATGTAATTTGTCATCAAGCAAATGAAAGAATTATTAAACATGTTTATAAAAAATATCAATGTTCAAGTGAAAAGTTTTATATGAACTTACAAGAATATGGAAACACCTCAGCAGCAAGTATTCCGTTAGCTTTAGCAAAGATGAATGAACAAGGGTTACTTCAAAAAGGAATGAAAATCATTCTCGTTGGCTTTGGTGGAGGACTTACTTGGGGTGCAATTTTAATGGAATGGTAAGGAGAACAAAATGAAATTAAATGAGTTATTAAATATTAAATATCCTATTATTCAAGGAGGAATGGCCAATATTGCTACCGGTGCCTTTGCTGCGAGTGTTTCTAATGCAGGAGGTTTGGGTTTGATTGGAGCTGGAGGAATGAATGCTGAAATGTTAAAAGCAGAAATTCAAGCATGTAAAAAATTAACAAATCAACCTTTTGGTGTCAATATTATGTTACTCAATCCAGATGCCAAAGAAATGGCACAAATCGTTATTGATGAACATGTCCCAGTTGTGACAACTGGTGCTGGAAATCCAGGTGTATATATAAAAATGTGGAAAGAAGCAGGAATTAAAGTTTTACCTGTTGTTCCTAGTGTGGCTCTTGCTAAAAGATTAGAACGTGCAGGCGTGGATGGTTTAATTGTTGAAGGTTGTGAAGCAGGGGGACATATTGGTGAGGCAACGACTATGGCGCTTGTTCCTCAAGTTGTAAGTAATGTTTCTATTCCTGTTATTGCTGCAGGAGGAATTGCCAGTGGCAAGCAAATGTTAGCGGCTTATGCTTTAGGTGCTTGTGGTGTACAAATTGGAACAGTTTTACTCGCAAGTAAAGAATGTCCAATTCATGAAAATTATAAACAAGCAATTTTAAAGGCAAAAGATACTTCGACAACTGTTACAGGAAGAATTAATGGAACACCAGTAAGAATCTTAAAAAATAAAATGGCAAAAGCTTATATTCAAAAAGAAAAAGCTGGAGCAGATATGATGGAACTTGAAAAATATACTTTAGGTTCATTAAAAAAAGCTGTTTTTGAGGGGAATGTTGATGAAGGTTCTTTGATGGCAGGACAAGTTGCAGGAATGATTCATGAAATTAAACCCGTTAAACAAATTTTAGAAGAAATGATGAGTGAGTTACAAGAAACTTATTCAAATTTGGAGATTTAAAATGTTAGAAATCAATCAAAAAAGCCTAACTGTCCCTTTAATTCAAGGAGGAATGGGTGTTGGTGTTTCTCTAGGAAATTTGGCAGGACATGTTGCTAAGTGTGGGGCGATGGGAGTTATTTCTACAGCGCATCCAGGATACAAGGAAGATGATTTTGAAAGTAATCATCGTCAAGCAAATATTCGTGCTTTAAAAAAAGAAATTTTAAAAGCACAAAAGCTTTCTCAAGGAAAAGGTTTAGTAGCTATCAATGCGATGGTTGCTTTGAAAGATTATGAGGAATTGATCAATGCAGCATTAGAGAGTAAAGTTGATGCTATTATTTCAGGAGCTGGGCTTCCTTTACGTTTACCAGAATTGGTAAAAGATCATGATGTTTTAATTGCTCCAATTGTTTCAAGTGGTAAAGCCTGTAAGGTAATCATAAAACATTGGCTCAAAAAATATCAACGTACACCAGATTTTATTGTTATTGAAGGAAGTCAAGCAGGAGGACATTTAGGATTTAAAAAAGAAGACTTAGAAAATCAAACATGCCAAAGTTTAGAAGAAATTTTTAAAGATGTTGAAGAAATTGTAGAAAATAATAAATTGAACATTCCTATTTTTGTAGCAGGAGGAATCAGTCAAAGAAGTGATGTTAAGCATTTCTTTGATCTAGGTGTCGATGGTATTCAAGTAGCAACACGTTTTATTACAACTTATGAATGTGATGCTTCTATCAAATATAAAGAAGCCTTCTTAAAAGCTATAAAGGAAGATATTGGTTTTGTTTCTTCTCCTGTTGGAATGCCAGGAAGAGCAATGCAAAATAGTTTTGTTAAAAAAACCAAGAAAGAAAAAATACCTGTTAAAAAATGTTATCAATGTTTAATTCCTTGTGATGTTAAAAATACACCTTATTGTATTTCAAGAGCTTTAATAGAAGCTGTTAAAGGAAATTTAGAAGATGGTCTTATTTTTACAGGAGCTCATGGTTATAGGCAAGATCATTTGATGCATGTTGATGAAGTGATTCGTGAATTAATGGAGGATGACAAATGAAATTAGGAATTATTTATGCTGGTCAAGGAAGTCAAGTTGTGGGAATGGGAAAATCATTTTATCCTCGTGAAATCTTTGATCAAAATGAAGATTTAAAGGAATTATGTTTTAATGGACCACTTGAAAAACTATCTTATACACCATATACCCAACCATGTATGGTGATGGTTGCAACAATCATTACAGATTTATTAAAGGAACAAGGGATTGTTCCTGACTATACAGCTGGTCTTTCTTTAGGGGAATATTCAGCATTATATTGTGCAGGTGTTGTTGAAAGGAAACAAGTTATTGATCTTGCACGCTTTAGAGGAAAAGTCATGCAAGAAGCAGTATCAGGAATTGAAAGTGAAATGATTGCTGTTTTAGGAATGAAGGAAGAACTTTTACAAGATTTATGTCATCAAGCAAGTTCATTAGGAATTGTTTCTATTTCTAATTATAATTGCCCTGGTCAACTTGTTGTTGCTGGTGAAAAAAAGGCTGTGGAAAAAGTTAAAGAATTAGCTTTAGAAAATAAAGTAAGAAGAGTGATTTCTTTAAATACGAGTGGACCTTTTCATACCTCTTTATTAAAAGAAGCGTCACTTGCTTTAAAAGAAAGATTTAAAAAAGAAACTTTTCATGAAATGAAAATACCTGTTATTTTTAATACTTTAGGTCATGAAATCGAAGATCAATCAATACCAGAAATTTTAGAAAAACAAGTGATGTCACCAGTCTACTTTGAAAAAAGTATTCGCTATATGATAGATCAAGGTGTTGATACGATCATTGAAGTAGGACCAGGAAAGGTATTAAGTGGTTTTGTTAGAAAGATAGATCGAAGTATTCAGCTTTATCAAATAGAAGATATGGAATCATTGAAAAAAACAGTGAAAGCTTTGAAGGGAGAATAAAATGAGATTAGAAAATAAAATTGCTCTTGTTACAGGTGGAGGACAAGGTATTGGTAAAGAAATTGCTAAAACATTAGCTTTAAATGGTGCTTTTGTTTTAATTAATTATATAGATTTAGGGAATAATCAAGAAATTGCTCAAATGACAAAAAATGAAATTGAAAGTCTTGGAGGAAAATGTGAAATCTTACCTGCAAACGTAGCAAGTTATGATGAAACATTAGAGATGTTTAAAACAATTAAAAATGAATATGGAAGATTGGATATTTTAATTAATAATGCAGGAATTACAAAAGATGGCTTAATGTTACGCATGAAAGAAAATGATTTTGATACAGTTATTGATGTCAATTTAAAAGGAACATGGAATTGTATGAAACATGCGACAAAATTAATGATGAAACAAAAATATGGACGTATTGTTTCCATGTCATCTGTTGTAGGCGTTATGGGAAATGCAGGACAAGTCAATTATGCTGCTAGTAAATCAGGAATTATTGGAATGACAATGTCTCTTGCTAGAGAAGTTGGAAGTCGAGGTATTACTGTTAATGCAGTAGCACCAGGTTTTATTCAAACAGCAATGACAGATGTTTTAAGTGATGATATTAAAGAACAAATGAAAAGTCAAATTCCTTTAGGAACATTTGGAAGTGTTCAAGATATTGCAAATGCAGTTGTTTTTCTAGCAAGTGATGAAGCAAAGTACATTACTGGACAAACATTGCATGTTGATGGTGGCATGGCTATGTAAAGGAGAAGCATATGAAAAGAAGAGTTGTCGTAACAGGAATAGGTGCTTTAACACCTATTGGAAATAATGTAAATGATACATGGAAGGGTATTTTAAATCATCAATGTGGGATTGATTTGATTCAATCATTTTATACTTCAAATATGAAGGTAAAAGTAGCAGGTGAATTAAAGAACTTTGAAGCTACTGAATATTTAGATAAAAAAGATGTTCGTAAAATGGATAAATTTATTCAATATGGACTGATTGCAGCTAAAGAAGCTATCAAAGATTCTAAATTAGAGATAGATTCTATAAATCATGATCGTTTTGGGGTAGTAGTATCAAGTGGTATTGGAGGATTAGGATCTATTGAAGAAAATCATCAACGTGGTTTAAAGAAAGGATTTGATCGTGTTTCTCCATACTTTATTCCTATGACCATTGTTAATTTAGCAGCTGGTCAAATTGCCATTGCCTTTAAAGCACAAGGACTTGCTACATGTCCTGTAACAGCTTGTGCGGGAGGAACAAATGCTATTGGTGATGCCTTTAGAAATATTCGTGATGGTTATTTAGATGTAACCATTGCTGGAGGTTGCGAAGCAAGCATTACACCTCTTGGTATTGGTGGTTTTACATCAATGAAAGCTTTAAGTGAATCACATGATCCTAAACGTGCCTCTATTCCTTTTGATAAAGAAAGAAATGGTTTTGTCATGGGTGAAGGAGCAGGAATGCTTGTTTTAGAAGAACTTGAACATGCTAAAGCAAGAGGGGCACATATTTATTGCGAAATGGTAGGTTATGGTGTTAGTTGTGATGCTTATCATATGACAGCTCCAGCTCCTGAAGGTATTGGAGGTGCTAAAGCCATGATCAATGCACTTCAAGATGCTTCTCTTGAAGCTAATCAAATTGATTATATTAATGCTCATGGAACATCAACACCGATGAATGATAAGTTAGAAACGGCTGCAATCAAAAAAGCTTTTAAAAATCATGCTCATAAAGTAGCTGTATCTTCAACAAAAGGAAATACAGGTCATTGTTTAGGAGCTGCTGGTGGAATTGAAGCTGTTTTATGTGTTAAAGCATTAGAAGATAACTTTATTCCAGCAACTATTAATTATCAAAATTTTGATGAAGAATGCGATTTAGATATTGTTGCAAATCATGGAAGAAAACAAGTATTAAATTATGTAATGTCAAATTCATTAGGTTTTGGAGGGCATAATGCCTCAATTATTTTTAAGAAATATGGAGAAGAGTAATGGAACTTAATAGTAATCAAATACAAGAAATCAATCCTCATCGTTATCCTTTTGCTTTAGTAGATCGAATTACAGATTATAAACCAGGTGAGTATGCTAAAGGAATCAAATGTGTCAGTGTTAATGAAATGCATTTTTGTGGACATTTTCCAAGTCATCATGTCATGCCAGGAGTTTTGATCGTTGAAGCTTTGGCACAAGTAGGATGTATTGCTATTTTATCAAAAGAAGAAAATAAAGGAAAAATTGCTTTTTTTGGTGGTATTAAAAATTGTCGTTTTAAAGGACAAGTAACACCAGGGGATGTTTTAGAAATGGAATGTGTTCTTACTAAACAAAAAGGACCCGTAGGAATTGGTGAAGCTATTGCAAAAGTAAATGGTAAAGTTGTTTGCAAAGCTGAACTTACATTTGCAATTCAATAATCTTGAATTGCAATTTTTTTTATTTTATCATGATAAAGAGGTGAAACTATGCAACTGATAGAGCTAGAAGAAGTTGATTCAACAAATGATTATTTAAAAAGAGAATATCAAAATTTACCTATGCAAACATGTGTCACTGCCAAATATCAAACAAAAGGTAGAGGTAGAAATGGTCATGTTTGGGAAAGCCATGCAAATGAGAATTTGATTATGAGTTTTTTATTTAAAGATTTTCATAAAATAGAAGATGCTTGGAAAATGACACAATTAGCAACATGTAGTGTTGTTGGTTTACTTGATCGTTATCGTATTAAAGCAACTATTAAATGGCCTAATGACATTTATGTCGATGGAAAAAAGATTTGTGGTATTTTAGTAGAAACAATTTTAGATCCTGATTTAAAAGGTGTCATTGTAGGAATTGGTTTGAATGTAAATGGTAATGAATATCAATCCATGAAACAAATTACAGGAAAAACTTATAAGATTTCTAAGTTGGCTGTAGGACTTAAAACATTTATGTTGATTTATTATAATTTATATCAAACAAATCAGTTTCATAAGGTTTTGGAATACGCTAATAGTATTTCTTATTTAAAAGATAAGTGGGTAGAATATGGTGAGTATGGTGAAGTTTGTTTTCAAAAGCTATTAGATGATGGGGCTGTTTTATTTGTTGATCGACAAGGAAGAACTTATAAGCAGGTAGTTAATGAAATATCTTTACATGATACAAGGATATAGAGTAGTATAAGTAATAAGATTTTAAAATAGAAGGGAATAATATTGATGAAATATTATTTAATGAATAAAAATAAAGAGTTAATGATTTTACAACAAAATGATGATTTTCTTTTTGAACAAAAATAGGAGCGCAATCCCCTTCCTCTAAGCGAAGCGTAGGGAAGGGTCTAGCTCCTTTTATAGTTTTTATAAGAGATGTTGTTTTAGACGTGCAGCTG
>ERZ839947.383-NODE-383-length-62397-cov-7.910414_pt1 | contig 62397 bp, 60 predicted proteins | sample MGYA00519908_ERZ839947 | MGnify/ENA primary metagenome ERZ839947 (study PRJEB31850, sample SAMEA3708857) | human gut metagenome | biome: human gut; feature: human-associated habitat; material: faeces | place: China | collected 2014 ... | reverse complement strand
ACAGGAGATTATGGATTATTAATGCAAGCATTCATTTTAAATCCACAAACAGTATGAGGACAAAAAATGGTTAATGTTTTAAATGAATTATTGATTGCTCATGAAAAATACTTACCACAATTTGCAGATAAGATTGCCGAGTTAAAAGCAGCAGGTGTTACAATCAAAGATGATGTTGCACGTGAATTAACTGAAAAAGGTTTATAGGATTTTATGTGAATAAAATAACTACCTCACACTTTGCCAGAGACATGAGGTAGTTATTTTTTGCATTATTTTCTATAATATATAGAAGTAATTTAATAACGATATTTATTATTGACATGATTAATGTAAGTGTAGTTAACATATAGCTTCATAAGCTGTCATTTCCATCACCTCCGTTTTCATATTTTCCTAGGGATATCTATGTAAACGAAGAATACGTCCTTCGATCAAAGCGCTACCGTCTTTAATGAAGGATTATAGAAGAAAATGAAAATGATGTCATAATAGTTTGGGGTGAATTTATGAAAAAATTATTACTATTTGATGTGGAAGGCGAGAGAAAATGGACATCTTGCAGTTATTGTTACTGGGAGAAGTAGAAGCCATATAGAAGAGCCCATTTTAGATATTGGTTTTGATGGAATGATTGGTGGTAATGGTGCTTATATTGAATTAGATAATAAAGTGATTAAAGATGAGACAATTCAAGTAGAAGATGTTAAAAGAATTGTCGATTATTTAAATCAACATCATTTAGAATACTATATTGAAGCAAATGATGGGTTATATGGTTCTTTAAATTTTAAAGTACGTGGTGTAGAGGCTTTAAGACAATATGGGATGAAAGATCCTGATGTGATGGAGATTTATCCAGCAATGACTTTTCCAAAGTGTCTCTATATAGAAAATGTAACAAAAATCAATTATATTTTAGAAAGTTATCAAAATTACTTAGATTTTAAAGAAGCTTTTCCTGAATTTAAAAATTTAACGTGGGGTGGAAAAGGAGAAAAAGCAATCTTTGGAGATTGTGCATTAAAACATATTGATAAACAAGAGGCAATTAAAGAACTTATTGATTATTTAAAAATAGATCAAGAAGATATCATTGCTTTTGGTGATGCTGAAATAGATATTCCTATGTTTGATATTGCAGGAATTTCTGTATGTGTAGGAAATGGGAGAGAAGAAGCTAAAAAACATGCAACCTATGTTACAAAACCAGTAAGTGAAGATGGCATAGAATATGCTTTAAAACATTTTGAAATTATTTAAGGAACTAAAAATGAAGTTAAATAAACAAAAAATCTTATTTATTGCTGTTATCTTTTTCTGGTTTGCGCAATATGTCTATATTCCTTATTAAACACCTTATCTTACGATGATTCAAACAAGTACATCATTTATTGGAATTATTATAGGAAGCTATGGTATTTCACAAATGGTCTTACGTTTACCGGTAGGATTATTAGCAGATTATAGAAATAAGTATAAAATGAATATGTTAATAGGAGCTTTATCATCAGGATGTGCTTCTTTGTTTAGAATTATTTTTAATAATGGAATTGGTTTTTTAATTGGAAATCTTTTTTCAGTATTTGCCAGTGCAATGAGGATTTCTTTTATGGTTTTATATATGAGTTTTTATCCAAAAGACCAACAAACAAAAGCCATCAGTTCAATTATTGTCGCTAACAATTTAGGAATGTTATTAGAATTTATTACAAGTACACTTCTTTATGAAAAAATAGGAATGCAAATGATTTGTTTATTAAGTGTGATTTCAGAAATCATTTCTGCTTTATTTATTTCATTACTTCCTAAAGAAAAAAACACAACCAATAAAGAAAAAAATTTCAAGTTTATTAAAAGTATGTACACAAAAGAATTTAATTGTCTTTTCGCTTCTTGCACTTGTTCAACAAGGGGTACAAATGACAACAACTATGTCTTTTACAACACGAATTATAAAAAATTTAGGAACAAATTCTATGTCTATAGGATTATCTTCTATTATTTATATGTTATCAGCAGTTTGTTTTGCTAAAATGGCATCAAGTGATGTATATATGAAATTAGGCGTTAGAACATGTATTACTGTTACATTTTTAACAACTGCACTTTATTGTGTTTTAGTACCACAATGTTTATCAGTCTATATGATCTTTGTTTTACAAATTTTACCAGGTATGGCAATATGAATCTTATTTTCATATCTAACAAGTGAAGCTATGAAATATGTACCACAAGAATCAAAGTCAACAGCTATGGGCTTCTTCCAAGCAGTGTATGCTTTAGGAATGACTTTATTTCCTATGATTTGTGGAAATATTGTAAGTCATTTTTCAATGCTATATGCTTATTTGTTTTTAGCAGTGATTTGTTTAATTGCATCAAGTATTTCTTTTATATATTGTAAATCTCATTAACAAATAAAGCTCTTACAAAATTAATAATTTGTTAATGAAATTAAAAATGTATACAATACTCTTTTCGAAGAATCTAAAAAAGTATAAGCTACAGGTGTCTTAGGAAAGAGAGGAATAAATATTATGAGTATCAATGAAATCAATGCAGAAGCAAAAGAATCTTTAAGAAAGTATTTTAAAAATAGTCAAGATGTAAAACATGAAAATGAAGCAAGAAAAGAATTAACAAAAGAAGAAATCTTTGAATCCGTTGTAGGAGAAATCAAAGAATCAGAAATGAAATTAGAACAAAGAAATCAAATGAGAAACACATTACAACAAGATGCAAAAGAAGCATTTGAAAAAGTATGTGGAAAGAAATCTGAAGCAAAAGAAGTAGAACATATGACATTAGAAGGAATGCAAAAAGAATTAAAAGAAAATACAAAACATCAAATGGAATATGTCAATTCATTAAAACAAAATACAATGAATGCAAGAGCATAGAACTTCGAAAGAAGTTCTTTTTTTTACACTTGCTTGATATTTTCTTAACATAAAAAGGAGTAGTATTTTGTTAAGAGGTGATCAAGATGGATGTTAAAAGAAATCAATTAATTGAAACAATTGTTTGGGTAGGAATACCAATGCTTTTTATGATTGTTGATTGGGTCTATAAACATGTATTTAATATAGAATATTTAGAGTTATCTATTCTTTTATTTGTAGTAGCAACAATCTATAAAACATATCAAAAATAAAAACAAATCGCTAATTACGATTTGTTTCAAACATTTCAAAACTAGATAATACAAATAAGAAGAATAAACCAGTGTGTATCCAAAAAATCGTATAATCTAAAATACCATGAATTAATAATACACCTATAAATCCCATAACAAGAGCAACATAAGAATAATGTTTTTTCACTTGATAAAGACGTTTACAATTGTCATAAACATAAGGTACAAGACAAGCTAAACCAATGATTCCAAATGATAATAAAGGATCTAGATAAACACTATGAGCATGTTGTGTTAAATGTCCATTATACTTATTTAATATCATCATATAAGTAAAAGGCCCTTGTCCTAAAAATGGTGAAGCAATAATTCCTTGAATCGCACAATTCCAAATCTTGGCTCTTACTCCTAAATTAGAAACTAAATATTCTATTCTAGGAAACTTACTTGGATTTAAAACAAAGAAACCAACAATGCCTAAACATCCAAATGCAATTAAAGCACATAACTTATAATTCTTATTGAAAATAAGAAATAAACAAATAGCTCCAGCAATGGCTACATAACCAGCACGACATCCTGTCATATAAAGCATAAATAAATTCAAGAAACCAACAATAACATAGAAAATACTTCTTTTTAAATCATTTTTTACGGTAAAGAATTTATAAACAAGACTTACAGCAATAAATTCAATCATCATAGCATAATAATTAGCATTATAGAAAACACTATTCAAACGATTTTCACGTCTTGCATAGACCTTGAATGTAAAGTGATTAACACCTAAACGATGATAAATTTGAAATTGTTCATAGATTCCATAGAATGCCCAAAAGATAGATAGAATAATTAACATATCAATAATAAATTCAAATGTAGATTGATTGATATGTTTTCTATAATAAACCATAAAAACAATAAATATAAAGATACCAATTGTCGCAAGTGCACCTAATATATTTTTATGAATCAAAGAAATAAATAAAGATACTAAAACAAATAAATAAAGATATTTCACTTTAGGTGTTTGTTTTAAAGCAGTAATTGCTTTCTTTGAAATTATTAAATATAGAAATTCAATTAATAAAATAGGTCCTAATATATAAAAAGGAAAAGTTAAACTAAAACATGTAAATATAAGTAACAGTTGATCAAAAGTAAACTGTTCTTTTAAGTTTTTTAAATAGTTCATAATAGCCTCCTAGAGACAATATATCATAAATCTTATATTTTGGTAGTCAAATTATAAAAGTCTTGATAAAATAATGCCTTAGAGGTAGAAGAGATGAAACAATATTTTTATTTATTTAATTATCCACCAGAAGAACATGATTTATGTGCATTAGAATTCAAATATCTTTTTCATGAAGAATATCAACAATGTTTTATTACAAATAAAGATATTGATGTCAATATAAGTGTTTTTATGAAAGGAAAAATAGATATTTGGGCGATAAGTTCCAATTTTGATGACTTAAAAGAGGAAGTTAAACGCCAAAATCATAATCATCAAGATTTTAAAGTCATTTATTTAAAAAATCCTATTAGCCATCCGGATTATCAAGAAACACTTGATAAATGTAAAGATATTTCATGGTTTATAGCGGGCAGTGTGAATATGTCCAAACCAAAGCATACAATTGCTCTTACAAAAGTGAATGACTTATGGATTATTGGGTATTATCACCATGGTGTTCCATCATGGAAAAAATATGATGATAAACCAAATACTTTTTCAAATTCTTTAGATATTAGACTTGCTAGAACATTGATTAATATTGCTGGAGAAAATGATCAAACAAAAACAATGATAGATCCTTGTTGTGGAATGGGTACAGTTGTTTTAGAAGGACTAGCTTTAGGGTATTCTATCAAAGGATTTGATATTTCAAGGGATATTTCATGGAAAGCAAGATGTAATCTTAATCATTTTGGTTTTGATGGTATGTTGATTACAAAAGATGATATTAATAAGCATCAAGGACATTATGATATTGCTATTATTGATATTCCTTATAATCTTTATACACCGATTACTTATAAAGAACAGTGTGATATTATTAATAGTGCTAGAAAATTATGTAATAAACTTGTTTTAGTAAGTTATGAACAAATGGATCAAGAAATCAAACAAGCAGGTTTTGAAATAAGAAATCGTATCTTAAGGAAGAAAACAGAATTTGTTAAATTTGGACGTTATATTTATGTGTGTTATTAAAAAATCATTGGATTATTTTCCAATGATTTTTTTGATTGTCTTTAAACCTTTATTTTCAATAAGTGCTTTAAATATATGATCATATTGTTGTAAAGTAAGATTTTCTAATAATTCGTTATCTTCTTGAGGAAATTTACTTTTAAAAAGCATTAATGTATCTTCTTTTTTACTTGCTAGTTTTCCTTCAGCTTTTCCTTCTTCATGCATTCTTTGTCCTTCATGATAATGTTGAATTTTAACAAGTTGTCTTTTTTCTGCCGCTAAAACAAGCTCTTCATCTTCATTGAATTGTTCCATCTTATCTTTCATGATTGTTACCACCTCATTATCTAAAGATATTATATCATGGGTAAGTCCATGATATAAGATGTAGATTAAGATTTCTAATCTTGAAAAGTTTTCTAGTCTTTTTTCTTTTTCAATAACTTTAATAAATGGAAGTTGGACAAAGTAGCTTGTTGCCAAGTTAAACTTTCTCACATTTCCATATTCATTTCTAGGCACATAACTGTCAATCAATACAAGATTATCTTTATCAATATCGTTAATAAAAGTAATCAAATTCACTTTATGAAGATGGTCACTATATCTTTCATCTCCACGATTGACTTGATGATCGATCATTCTAGCTTCATAAGCTTGAAGACGATGATAGAGTTCTTTAGAGAATATACTGTTTTGCATTTCAATATCGACCAGTTCACCATCTTCTGTTATTACCTGAATATCTAAGATCATATCTTTATCACTTATATGATGAGGATTAAGCTCTGAATTTAAGACATTAATTATCTTACATTTAATATCCATAACATCTTCGATGATAAGTTTTAATAAACGCCTACATTGCTCATCTTTCATATTTGATAATAAATACTTAAATACAAGATCATTTTTAAAATCGGTAATTCTTTTAGGTTTGATTTTTGTTTCCATAGTTTCTCCCCTTCATTATTTATATAGACAACAAAAATCATTTTTTCTTTTAAAAAATAAAAAAACGAAATAATTTTCTTATTTCGTTAAATCATATAAATAGCAAGGACAATTAAAATACTTGTAAGAATATCTGTTAAATAGTGAACACCTGTGAGTAGTCTTGTACAAGTAATTGTAATAGCAAGTGCTGAGAGTAATAATCCCATATTTGGTCCTCGAGCAATAACGGTCAAAGCAATAGAAATAGCTAAACTCGTATGAATACTTGGGAAAGAATGACCTATTCTTTTTTTATCATCAATAGGTTTAAGGTCATACTTTTGAATAGGACGAGGTCTATCAATTAATATTCTAAGTAGAACAGTAATTAATAAAACGACAAATGGTTTAATAAATAAAAGATAAAAACCAGTTTGTGATTCTATCACTATTTTTAATAAAAAGAGTGAATAAAATATAGCGACCATCCAAGGACAAAATTTTGATGCAAAATAGACACAAGATTTTATAAAAGGATGTTTATACATAAATTTATTGATACCTTCATAAAAAAACTTCATATTGACCCTCCAAAGTTTTGATATATCTATTATACTATAAAAGAGAAAAGATAGCATTAATAATCGAATTACGATATAATGGACATAATAAGAGGTGTAAAAGATGAATAGAAAATTAATGCCCTTTATGTTACTTCTTATCGAAGTTGTCATGTATTATTTTATATGTTTATACTTTCATATGGATTTAGATTTAATCATTGGATCAGGAATACTTTATTTCCTATTCTTATTTATATATGGACATTATTCATTAAATACATGCTTAATATGGGATGAAATTAAAGCGTTAGTTAAATCAAGTTTTTGTTTTTATATCGCATTACTTGTGTTGGTACCAAAATCGACAGGTTATGAAAGAAGAATGCATTTAACAATCATGGTAGCTTCAATGTTTATTATTTGTTTACTGGCAGATCGTTATATTCGAATTGCTTTTAGAGATCAATTTGCTAGAAAAACATTAGTTATTGGAACAGGATATGAAGCAGCAAGACTTGGTAAAATATCAAATAACAATCGTTTTGCTTTAACACAAGTAGAAGGTTATGTGGATGCGAATTGGACAGATCAGTTATTTGATTTTAAACAGGAAAATGTGATTAAAAATAGTTTTATTTATAGTTATGAAGAATTGGATGAGGCTATTAAAACTTTAAAAATTGAACAAATTATTGTGGCTTTACCAGAAGCAAGTGAAGAAGTAATTGATAAGGTGATGTCAGATATTTATGGAAAAGTTGAAAGTGTTAAGTATTTACCAGATGTTAATGGAACAATGACTTTTTCTTCTGAAGTTCAGGATTTTGATGGACAATTACTGATTGCAACAGCAAATAATGAAATGTCGGCTCTTGCTAATACTATAAAAAGATTTATTGATATTTGTGCAGGAATTGCTGGATGTTTAACGTTAATTCCTTTGATTGCTTTTGTAAAATATAAATATGTCAAAAGCGGAGATCATGATAGTATTATTTTTAGTCAAGATAGAATTGGTAAAAATGGGAAAATGATTAAAATCTATAAATTTAGATCAATGGTACCTGATGCTGAAAGAATTTTGGATGAATTGATGGAAAAAGATCCAAAAATCAAAGAAGAATATCTGACAAATAAAAAACTAGTCAATGATCCAAGAATTACACCAGTAGGTAAGTTTTTAAGAAAAACATCTTTAGATGAATGGCCTCAATTTGTCAATGTTCTTTTAGGAGAAATGTCACTTATAGGTCCAAGACCTTATTTACCTAGGGAAAAAGAAGATATGGGTCAGTATTACAATTCTATTATTAAATGTAAACCAGGAGTTACAGGAATGTGGCAAGCTAATGGTAGAAGTGATGTTGAATTTAATTATCGTTGTAAATTAGATGATTATTATTATCATAATTGGTCTATTTGGTTAGATTTTACGATTATTTATAAAACGATTAAAGGCGTTGTTTATGGTAAGGGATCGTTATAGAAGTAGTGAATGTGTATTTTTTAAATACACATTTATTTATTATAAAACACAATAAAATTGTATAAGGGGTTATTTAAAAGTGGTCAATGCTTTTGAAAGATATATACCTTTGTTAAATAAGGTAGAAATAGTAGAAAAAGTAAAAGGTTTAGGTAAGTAGAAATTTATAAAGTGAAGTAGGTGATAAATATGATATATGTAAAAGCAACAAAGCATTTAACAGGTGTTACAATTCAAGGAGACCTTGATGATTTTAATGATTTAGTGAGCGCAATTTATAGAATGACAGGGACGAGTGAAGAAGTCGGTGATTTATATGAGGGTGTAAAGAACAGATTATTAGGACTATGTTATGATATACGACATGCTTATATGGGAGATAGGGAAATTGTTTTAAAAGATAATGTCTTAGGTTCAAATATAAAGGAAGAGTTTGGTATTCATGAATGTAATCAAAATATATATTATAGTGTGAATATTCTTTATCCAGAAGCAATATTTTTAGCATTAGCAGTACCTGATATGTTTGTTTATTCAAAAGGTTATTATGGTAAAAGGGATCAATATAATCAAGAATATAAAATGATAAATTCATATTCTAATTACTTTAAAGATAAAGCATTATTATCTCTTTTATCCTCAAGTATTTACCAATCACTTGAGGAAGTGATTGGTAGCGATGAGTTTAATAAATTATATAGTCTTATTAATAAGGAAAATCCTGATTATGTAGATTATGTAACACTGTATAGTGATCAATGTAATTTAGAATTAATTAATACTCAATTAGCTCAAAGAAAAGATAAATTAATAGATATAACAAGAAATTTTATTAAGAAGAATATAAAATATAAGGATATAGAAAAAAGAGTAACAGCTTATGCACATAAACATCAAATATCTATTGATCAAATAGAAGATGTAAATATAGAATATCCAGAAGTTATTGAATGGTAGAAATTAAATTTTTAAAATATAGGTGAAAATAATAGCTTATAAATTATTTGTTTTCATATGTTCAAAGTGGTAATATAATCATATAAATAGGGGATGAAATTATGGTATTAGTAGATAAGGATATAATTCAAAGAAATCAAGAAATTTTTATTAATGGTTATAATCAAAAAAATGTTCAATCTATTTCTTACGATATTCATGTAAAAGAAATTATTACAGATGACACTAATGTTGAGGAATATGATTTAAAACCACAACAAGCAATTATGGTTAGATGTATCGAAGAAATTTCTGTTCCAATGGATTTAATGATTAAGATTGAAAATAAGAATTCATTAATTAGAAATGGTATTTCAATTGTTGCACCGGTTTATAATCCAGGACATAGAACACCGATTTATATAAGAGTAGAAAATATTTCATCGAATATTTTTAAAATTACAAAAGATATGCCTATTGCTCAACTAATTTTTATAAAATTATCTTCAAAACCAGACATTACCTACGATCAACAAGGTAATGCATCGTTTAATGAAGAATGGAAGTATAAGGGATTATCTAAGTATAAAGACTACTATGAAGAAAGAACACGCAAAGTTGAAAAAGCAAAAAAAGAGTTGGACGATAAAGAATCTTCAATATATACAAATATTCTTACAATGATGGGAATTTTTGTCTCTATATTTTCTTTGGTTAGTATTAATTTTAATCAATTGAATTCTAAAAATTTAACTGCTGATTTTATTCTAAAGATGAATTTGTCTCTTGGAATTATTATTGCATTATTTATAGGGTTAATAATGGTTTTTTTAAGAAATAGGGAAGATAAAAATATTTTAAAGATTTTTATTGGGTTAATGGTTGTGATGATCATTTTTTTATTTTTTATACTCTAAACGTTATAAAAAATAATTTTGTGATATAGAACTAATTAAATAACATGAGGTTGTTCTGTGGTAAAAACCTCATGTTTTTATATTGCATGTTATTTATAGAATTTTAATTTATGAATGTTAGAGAGTCTTTAAGTAATATGTGAATTCATTTTAATTATTATGTAAACAAAAGAACAAAGTCTATAATTTACTTTGTTCTTTTGTGTTTTTATAACATATACTTTTTAATTAAGAAATTTTCTTTTTATAAATAAATAAGATTGTTGATAAACTTATTATACATAATAACATATAACTATTTAATAATGAATGATCACCTGTTTTAACACTGTTTGTCGTTTTTTGATTTGTTTGATTTATTGGCTTTTCATCAGCATATACTAATGCATATGTAGAGAACTTATCTGTTTCAAATGTTAATGTGTTATCTTTATTTAAAGTTGTATTAAGTATATCATTTTTTCCTTCATGAATTCTAACTATATAAAACTTTCTGTTATCTTTAATTAAATCTGTAGGTAATTTAATAGTAAATTTAATAGGTTGATTAAGTTGATTAATTTCTCCTAAAGTTTCATTATTTGCTTGAAGAAGTATACTTAAATCAAGATGTTGATAAATATTGACTGTGTTCTTCTTTTCTAATTCTTTAATTACATCTTTTATTTTACTTTGATCATCTTTAGAAATATCTTTTCCATCAACTACTTTTGCTTCTACAAGAGTTGTTATGGATTTTCTAGCTTTTATAGCTTCTTTTATTTTTGAAGCAGTTTTTTCACTGATGCTTGAGATATTATTATCTAATAATATATTTTTAATAATATCATCAGTATTTTCTTTTAAAATAGTATTTGATACTGAATCATTAATTCCAATAATAGCCTTTTCTACTTCTTTTGAAGTATCAATACTAGGAGTAACAATGCTTATTGAAGAATCATAGACAGTTACTGTACATGTTGCAACATTACCATTAGAGAGCGTTGCTGTAATTGTTGCAGTTCCCTTTGACATGGCAGAAATAGTTCCATCATCTTTAACATCTACAATATTCTTATTAGAAGTAGTCCAGTTAATATCAGATGCGATAGATCCACTTGGTGAAAGAACTGGTTGTAATTGGTATGTTTGATTTTTATTTAAGCTAACGGCATTTTTCTTAAATGAAATATCTTCAGCAATTACTTCATATTTAAAACCCTTTTCTTTAGCATAATTTAATCCGAAAGACCCATCATATACTTTTAAAGTAATGTAATCCTTGTTAAATGGTTCGACATTTTCATAACCGTTATCTATAGCGGTAACAGATTTTGGTACTGTAATACTTTTTAACTTGTAACAATTTTCAAATACACCAGAATTAATTTGAGTAACACCATCAGGTATGTTTATTTCTTCTAAATTGTGACATTCATAAAATGTCCATTCCCCTAAATCAGTTAATCCTTTTGGAAGAACTACTTTTTTTAAGCTTGTACATTCACAAAAAGATTGCCAACTTAAAGCTGTAACACTTTCTGGAATTGTGATTGTTTCTAGACTATAACATCCTGTAAGCATATCTCCTGATATGGTTTTTAGATTATTTGGTAAAGTAATTGATTTTAAATTTTCACAATAGCTAAATGCTTCGGCACCTATCGATGTAACACTATTAGGTATAGATATTTTTTCAACATTTAGTATATAAACAAAAGAAGCTTGTCCTAAAGATGTTACAGTATCGGGAATACTAATTGTAGACACATTTATACAGTCTCTAAATGTATAATCTCCAACATGTGTAATACCACTATCGATTACGATACTTGTAATATTTTCACTTTGTTTGTCCCATGGAGCTAATTCGAATTTTGCAGGATTGTAGTCATCCATGTCTCCTGTTCCACTAATTTCTAATTTTCCATCACTATAAAGTGTCCAATTAGCATTTTTACCGCATGTTCCATTTTCAATAATAGATGCTGAAAGATTTTGATTACTGTTTTCAGCATTTACTAAATTAATATTAGAACACATGATTGAAAAAGCCATTAGTACGCCTAGTGCCATACTAAATATTTTTTTTCGTTTGTTCATATATTTTTCTTCTCCTCCCATAAAAATATTTATATATTAATTATATTCCTTAAAGTGGTTATTCTTCAATGTCGCTTGGTTCCAAATATGGTTGTTTGGTTGATTAATAATATTTGTACAAATATTAAATTGACCATTAGAAACTTGTGAGATATAATCGATTTGTTTAAAAGGGGAGAGAAGAATATGAAATTAGCTTTAGTAGTACCTTGTTATAATGAAGAAGAAGTATTAGAAGATACAACAAAACAATTATGTGAATTATTTGATCAATTACATAAAAAAGGAAAAATTGATGAGGAAAGTTATATATTATTTGTAAATGATGGAAGTAAAGATCAAACTTGGAATCTTATTTCAAAATTCAATGAACAAGAAAAATGGGTTTCAGGATTAAACTTGGCAGGAAATGTTGGTCATCAAAATGCATTATATGCAGGATTAATGACAGCATATAAGAATGTAGATGCAACAATTTCAATTGATGCAGATTTACAAGATGATATCAATGTTATAGAAAATATGATTGATGAATTTAATAAAGGAAATGATATTGTATATGGTGTTAGAAATGATAGAACATCAGATTCTTTCTTTAAAAGATTTACGGCACAAAGTTTTTATAAATTAATGACTGTAATGGGTGTTAAAAGTGTTTATAATCATGCTGATTTTAGATTAATGAGTGCAAGAGCAGTAGAACAATTAGGTAATTATAAAGAAAGAAATTTATTTTTAAGAGGAATGGTACCATTAATTGGATATAATACATCTTGTGTTTATTATGCTAGAAAAGAAAGAATGGCGGGAGAATCAAAATATCCTTTAAAGAAAATGTTAAGTTTTGCTTTTGATGGAATTACGTCATTCAGTGTTAAACCAATTACAATGATTAGTTGGATTGGAATATTAGTTGTATTTATTTCAATATGTGCAATGATATATACATTAATAGGTCACTTTTTAGGAAATACAGTAAGTGGGTGGTCATCATTGATGATTTCTATATGGTTTTTAGGAGGGGTTCAACTATTATCTATCGGTGTAATTGGACAATATATTGGAAAAACATATGTGGAAGTTAAAGAAAGGCCAAGATATAATATTGACACTGTGCTAAAAGCTAAATCGGTAGGTAATAAAAATGATTAAGAAAATTGTTAATTTTGGATTAGTAGGTGTCGTAGCTACTGCTATTGAATACGTGCTATTAATTATTTTAAAAGAAATTTTTAAAATTGATGTATTAATTGCATCAGGAATTGCTTTTACAATTTCCTTGTTGTTCAATTATATTTTGAGTATAAAATATGTATTTATAGATAAAAAAGAAATGTCAAAAACAAAAGAAATGGCTGGATTTTTTATTACAGCATTGATTGGACTTGGTATTAACCAATTGATGATGTATGTTCTTGTTGATATGGTGAATATTTATTATTTATTTGCTAAAGTAGTATCTACTGGAACTGTTATGATTTGGAATTTTGTTTCAAGACATATGTTTTTAGAAAGGTAGTTAATATAATGATAAATCAAGATTCGGTAAATATATTATGATATAGCTTTTACTCATGAAAAATAGCGCAATCGATGTTACTTTTTTGAAAATGTATTAATTATTTGATTAAAAGTGATAGACTGAGCCAATGTCTTTTAGTAAAATATGATATAAGAAGGGAGGCGTAAAAAAATGAAAAAATATGTAATGATGATATTCTTTTTTCTTTTGTGTATTTTTGGATTAAAGAATGATATCTATGCCATTGAATCTAATGATGCAAAATGTTTAAGTCTTGAATTAGATACTTGTGTTGAAAAATATGTTGAAAAAAATAATATAAATATTTCTTCTGTGGATAAGTTAAATTTATCAACTATAGACTATTCAATTAATAAGGAAGATGTCGAATATTTAAAAAATAACTGCAATAATTTAGAAAACATAAATATTTCAAACTGTACATTCTCATCTAAAGAAGTAGAAGATGAGTTTTATAATAAATTTTCTAATTATTTAAGTGAAGATTCAAAAAAATATATTGCATCGACCTATTCTCAAATTCATGATTCATTTTCATTATCATTAAATGGAATATGCATGATTGATAAAGGAAATGGGACATATGATGTAGGTGTTGCTTATGAGAGTAATGATCCGCAAGTACAATTTTGTTGGAAACAATATGATTTGCAGAAAAAGGAATGGTCTATAGTTTCTAATTGGCAAAGTGGAAATTGGATAACATGGAATTTAAAGAATGCAGGTGATTATTGGATCTATGTTGAAGCAAAGACACAAGATGGTCAAATTAAAAATATGGTATATGGACATCATTATGAAGGAATGTATGTAAAACTAAATGGTATTTGTACCTTGGATAAAGGAGATCATATAGATTGTGGTGTTGCCTATGATACAAATGATTCAAATATACGTTTCAAATGGCAAGTGTATAATTTACAAACAGAAAAATGGAAAAGTATATCTGATTGGTATAATGGAAATTGGTGTACTTGGTATCCTGATTCAAAGGGTTCTTATTGGATTTATGTTGAAGCAATGTTGGAAAATGGGGATATTTTCCATCAAGTAATACCATATTATTTTAATGGTATCTCATTGAAATTAAATGGAATATGTTGTATTGAGAGACAAAATTCTATAGATGTAGGTGTAAATTATAATTCGAATTCTTCTAACGTCCAATTTAGATGGCAAATATATAATTTACAAACAAAAAAATGGAGTATCCTAAGTGATTGGTATAATGGTAACTGGACAACTTGGAGACCTAATTCACCTGGAGATTACTGGGTATATGTTGAAGCAAAGACTAGAGATGGAAATGTACAAAACAATGTTATGGGTTATCATATCAAATCTCCTAAAATAGTTTCTTTTAGTACAGGATGTAGTGGAATTAGTTGGCTTGATGAAACATTGCATTTACAAGGTAATTACAAAGATTTACCCTCTATGATAGGATTGACACGTTATTTGGTATTTGATGGATACAATTGGCAAGTATTAGCAGAAAATACTAATGCAGTACAATGGAGTCCGCAAACTTTAGGTGATTACTTATTTGCATATGAAATATATGATAAGAATTCTAAACTAATTCAACAGGTATTCCAAAATGTTAGCATTCAAGAACCTTATTTATATTTAAATGATATATTAATAAATCAAAAAAATAATTTGAATATAGATTTGGATGTAAGTAGTTCTACAAATGATCATAATATTTTATATAAATGGATGTATTATGATGTTTCTTCGGGACAATGGGGATTGATAACAGATTGGTCTACAAAAAAAACTGTACAATGGAAAGCACCTCATGTAGGAGGATTCTGGGTTCATGTAGAAGCAAAAGTTCACGGAGAGTTAAGTAAAACATTCACAAAGGGATATACTGTTACACAGTATTCTAAAGAAATTAATGATATGTGGAGCTATGCAAATACGTTTTCTAGTCAAACAAATTATTTAATTTTGGTCAATAGAAATACTCACAATGTTGGAATATTTACTGGAAGTTATGGTAATTGGAACTTGTATAAGTATTGGCAATGTAGTGATGGTAAACCATCAACACCTACTGTTGGTGGGGTGTTTACGGTAAAAGCAAAAGGTAGCTATTTTGATTCAGGAAATTCAAGATGTTATTGGTATACTCAATTTTATGGAAATTATTTATTTCATTCTGTTTTATATAATAAAGATGGTACTTTGCAAGATGGTAGATTAGGAATGGGATTATCACATGGTTGTGTAAGATTGGATATTAATAATGCTAAATGGATTTATGACTATATACCAGTAGGAACAAAAGTTGTAGTTTATTAAAAGCACTTTGAAAGTAGGCATACTTTTAAAATGCTTTTTTTACTACTTTTATAAGTTATTGCAAATTTAATAATTACTTCTAAAACGTAGATGATTTGAAGTAAATATGTTATTATTATCGAGGATTTTAATTTAGAATATTTATGAAAGGAAATATTATGAATAAAAGAAAAAGAATATTTGGGTTTGATTTTATTAGAATGATTGCAACTTTTTCGATAGTATTGATTCATTATAATGCTGTGTATTTTTATATGAATCCTCAAAGATATGATTTAACACTTTTAACGAATTCGGTAAGTAACATCTATTTAGGATCATGGGGTGTATCGTTATTCTTCATATTATCGGGAGCATCTTTGATGTATGTGTATCAAGAAAAGTTGGATTTAAAAAAGTTTTATAAAAAAAGATTTCTATCAATATATCCAATGTTTTGGATAGCTTATGTAATAGCGTTGTTAGTACAATTTTACTTATACAAGGGATTTACTTTTGCTCAAGTGCCTATCTACAATTTTATTTTAACAATAATTGGATTTGATGGGAATTTAATGACTGTAATACCTACGTTTTATATTTTAGGAGAATGGTTTTTGGGATGTATTATTGCAATGTATATTGTTTTTCCACTTCTTAGAAGTATGGTTAACGAAATTCCAATACTTACATTGGTAGTTATTTTATCTATTTTTGTTTATATGGAAAATTATTGTACTATTCCACTTGCAAGAGATGTTATATTTCTTACAAGATTACCAGAACTCTGCTATGGTATGTATTTTGTAAAATATATTAAAACAATAAATTTACCAACATTTATTGTTTCTATTGTCATATTTGTTTTAAATTGGATTATAAAACCATCTATACCTAATGATGTTCAGGTTTTATATATTGGGATTGTTTCATTTAATATTTTAATTTTTATATCAGAATTTGTGAAAAAATCAAAAGTGATTGTTGATATAAGTAATTATATTAGTAAATATTCATATTCTATTTTTTTAACACATCATGTAATAATTGCATATGTTACATCAACATTCATTTTAAATGATTTATCAAAAAAAGGGAGCTGTGTTCTTTTTCTGATTTGTTGTTCATTAACAATGGTTATTTCTAAGTGGCTTTATAACATAGAGAAAAAAGTGGTAAGTAAAGTGAAGGACTACATATTAAATGTAAATTATAAAAAATTAAAAGAAGGGTGATAAAATGAAAAAGATATTAATTACTGGCTCAAATGGGCAATTAGGGCATGCGTTAAACAAGTATTATAAATCTCATAATGATTATGAAATTTATAATACAGATATTAATAACTTGGATATTACTAATTTAGAAGAAGTAGAAAAAAAAATTAGCGAAATTAATCCCGATATAGTAATTAATTGTGCTGCGTATACTAATGTTTCAGGATGTGAGCAAGACATTGATAAAGCATATTTAATTAATTCGGATGGCCCTAAAAATTTAAGTATAGTGGCTAAGAAACATGACATAGTATTAGTTCATATTTCAACAGATTATGTTTTTAATGGTGAAAAAAATTTTCCATATGAAGAAGATGATCTTACAAATCCACAATCAATGTATGGGAAAACTAAATTAGCTGGAGAAAAGGCTGTTATTTCAAATATGTACAAATATTTTATCGTAAGGACATCTTGGTTATATGGTGAAGGTGCTAATTTTGTAAGAACGATGATGCGTTTTGCTGAAGAAAATAAAGAAGTAAATGTAGTAAATGATCAAATTGGTTCCCCAACTAATGCCGATGATTTAGCGATTGCAATTGTAGCTTTATTAAACACAAATGAATATGGTGTATATCATGCAACAGGAAATGGTACTTGTTCATGGTATGAATTTGCAAGTTTTATATTTAATACAATGAAGTCAAATGTTACATTAAAATCTGTAAGTACAGAGGACTATCCGTCTCAAGTAAACAGACCAAGATATTCTGTGCTAAATAATAATAAATTATATAATGTAACTCATATTAGATTGCCTGAATGGCAAGTTTCTGCAAAAAAATATGTATTGGAGGAAATGAAAAAAATGAAAGATTATAAAGTACTTGTTACAGGAGCAAATGGTTACGTAGGTAGGCATGTTGTTAAAAAGTTACTAGATTTAGGTTGTAAAGTTATTGCATCAGATTTTAAATTTGATGGTGTTGATAGTAGAGCTGAATATTGCACGACAGAATTATTTAGCGGACATGAAAATATATATGAAGAATTTGGGAAACCAGATGCAGTTATACATTTGGCATGGAGAAATGGTTTTGTTCATAATGACGATTCACATGTTAAAGATTTATCTAATCATTATGCTTTCTTAAAGAATATGATAGATGGCGGATTAAAAAATATTACAGTTATGGGGACAATGCATGAAGTTGGTTATTGGGAAGGCGCAATTGATGAAAATACGCCAACTAATCCAAGTTCATTATATGGAATAGCAAAAAATACTTTGAGAGAAATCATGCCAATAATAAGTAATGGTAAAGATATTGCAGTGAAGTGGCTAAGAGCATACTATATTATGGGTGATGATTTAAAAAATAATTCTATTTTTTCTAAATTGGTTCAAAAAGCTGAAGAAGGTGCAGATACATTTCCTTTAAATTCAGGAAAAAATAAATATGATTTCATTAACGTAGTTGATTTAGCTGAACAAATTGCAAAAGCTGCAATTCAAACAGAAATAACTGGTGTTGTTAATTGTTGTACTGGAAAACCAGTATCTTTAGGAGAAAAAGTTGAAGAATTTGTAAAAGAAAAAGGTTATAACATTAAGTTAGAATATGGAGTTTTCCCAGATAGGCCATATGACTCACCAGAAGTTTGGGGGAATCCAGATAAAATTAATAAAATACTTGAAAATTTTAGAAACAATTAAATTAGGGAGGGAAAAATGAAAAAGATATTATCTATATTGTTCTGTTTATCGTTGGTATGTGGTACGCTATCATGTACTGATACCAATATTAATGCATTAAATACAGTGCAAAATCAAACAAAAAATATTGAAGAAAATCAAGAAATAGAAAAACAATTTAAATATGATGAACTTATTGACTATGTTTATATTGAAAATCCAACAATTCAAAAGACAGAAACTGAAAATGTATGTATAAAAATAAAAGATGGATATTCAATTTCGAATGCTTCCTTAAATTATGAGATTGAAGGACAAAAATATAACGTGGATGAAATAAAAAATCTAGAAAATGTATATTTATTTTCTATAGTTGCAAAAAAATTAGGTGAATTTACATTGATATCCTTAAATTTTGAATATGAAAATAAAAATTATAGTATAGATTTAACAAAGAAAGAAGAGATGTCATTTGATGTTGTGTCTGAATTGAATAAAGATGATTCAATTACACAAAATTTTGTTGAAGATGACTCAAATATTTCTTTAGTAGATAATTATAATGAAAGATCAATTAATGGAAAGTTGGTAATTTGTTTAGACCCTGGACATGATAATACACACATTGGTGCACATAATGAAAGTACAGGAATTTATGAAGAAGCGTATACTTTAGCAATTGCAAAAGCGTGTAGAGAAGAATTACAAACTTATGATAATGTTGAAGTAATTATGTCTAGAGGAGATGATGGTAATTGTCCTTATCCTGGAACAAAATCCGGTGTGTGCAATGAACATAGAGTTAAGACAGCTAAAGAACAAGGTGCAGATTACTATATTGCATTACATTTGAATTCTGGTTCTACTTCGTCTTATGGATCAGAAGTATATATTTCGAATTATAGTGGATATCATAATGACGCTAGTGAATTAGCATCAAGCATTTTAAATGAATTAAGTAGTTTGGGATTATCCTCAAGAGGAGTTAAAATTAGAAATACTGAAGAAAGTAAAGATATTTACTATTCCGATGGAACTATAAAAGATTATTATGGAGTTATTCGTAATGGAGTTGTTTATGGGGTTAACTCGATGATTGTTGAACATGGATTTATTGATAATTCGCATGATGCAAATATAATAAAAAATCAATACAATGATATTGGCAAGGCGGATGCAACTGCAATTGCTAAAAGATTTGGTTTAGTAAAAAAAGGTGTTTTATCATTTTCTTCTAACTTAGTAGAAACAAAAAAGACAACTGTTAATATTAACAGAGACTATATCAAATCAGGTTATGATAAATCGTATCAACTAATTGGATGTAATGTTTCAGAAAATAAAGATCAATGGAAAACTATGTCAGATGAATTTACAAGTACATCATTTGACTGGACTCCAGAAGCGCCTGGTACTTATATTTTTGGTATTAGATCCTTTGATTCTAATCATAATTACTCTGATGAAATAGTATGGAAATACGAAACTGTTGATGCTATTAAGGTATCAATAGATTCTATAACTTTACAGAAAAAAGAAGATAAAGATTTAGAATATACGATTGTTCCAAGTGTTTCAAAAAACGTCGATAATTTAAGTTATGAATTTTTAGCTTATGATTTACGTCATAAGCAGTGGATTTCTTTACAAAATGGTGAAAAAGATACTGCTCAATGGATACCTAAAACAAGTGGACAATACTTGGTAGGAGTAAGGACGACTGATTTAAAAGGAAACCAAGAAATTAATACAATTGGTTGGACCATCGAGGAAGGTAAAGCTCAAATTAATTCATTTTCAACAGATGTTCAATCACCTCAAGAAGTTAATTCAAAAATTTTATTGAGTGCAGATATAAATACTCTATCTGATGAAAATGTTGAATATGAGTTTATGGTGTATGATGGGAATAGTTGGAGTTCTATTTCAAAGAATAAAGAATTAAAAAATATTGAATGGAATCCACAAAAGGCAGGAACATATTTATTATGTTTTCAAATAAGGACAATTACAAATACATATAATTCTTTTATATCGTATAATATAACTAAACCGTCAATAACATTAGATGGATTTACATGGAACTATTTAGAAAATGAGATACAAATAGGTGTAGCATACTCAACAAATGATAAGGCCACATTTACATGGAAATCATATGATTTAGATAATAAGAAATGGAAAACAATAGCAGAAAATACATCTTCTAACTGGATTTCATGGAAACCATCGAAAGGAAATTATTGGATATATGTAGAAGCAAAAACAAGTGATGGGACAACAACAAATAAGACAATGAATTTTGCAGTTGGAAAAGATTATAACGTACTAGTAACTAAAATAAATGGAATTAATGTTAGCAATTTAAAAGATGGAAAAGTACAATTGAATGCAGATATAACTTCTAATGATCCTAATTTAGAATATATATTTAAAGCATATTGCACAAACGGAGAAAAAAAATGGTATTCAATAGGAAAAAATAATAATGGCTTTATTGAATGGATTCCAAATGAAGAAGGAGATTATCTTATTGTATTAGAGGTATATGGTTCAGATGGAAGAAAATATACATATAGTATGGGATGTTCTATTCAAGGAAGCGTTGATTTGATTGACCTTGTAAGTAATAAGAATGGAAGTCAATCAATTGAAACAAATATTCAGTTAACTGGTAAATCGAAAATAAATGGAATTGGTTCATATGAGCATAAAATTTTAATATATGATGGTAAAGAATGGAAAAAATTAGGTGAAAGTTTAGATGATTTTTCAATTGATTGGAAGCCAACTATCGCTGCTAATTATTTGTTGTGTTATCAAATTACTTCACCTAAAGGGAAAGATTATAATGCATTTTTAAATTTCAATATTACTCCTTTACATGAAATTATGGGTAATAGTTCTACAACTGTATCAAAAATGGTTAATTTATATAAATCGCACAATAGCAGTTATGATGAATATGCTGAAAGTATGTATAATGGATGCCTCTCACAAGGTGGTGCTCCTAATATTGAAACTTTTTGTCAATTATTTTTAGAAGAAGCTAACGCAGAAGGTGTTCGAGCAGAAGTGGCATTTGCGCAAGCAATGTTGGAAACTGGATTTTTGAAATATGGTAGAGATGTAAAGCCAAATCAGTATAATTTTGCAGGATTAGGAGCAACCGGAGGGGTTCCTGGAAATGATTTTATAGATGTGCGTACTGGTATAAGAGCACAAATACAACATTTAAAATGTTATGCTAGCACAGAGAGCTTAAATAACGAACGTGTTGATAAAAGATGGAGTGACGCATTAAGGGGAAAAGCGGAATATGTTGAATATTTATCAATTCCTTCAAATCCATACGGAACAGGATGGGCAGCATCATCTACTTATGGTCAAGATATTATAAAATTATTAAATCAGCTATAAGTATATATCATAGAGGAGAAAATCAAAATTTATTTATGTTGATTTTCTCTTTTCTTTAATTTTTTAATAGTAAATGATATACAATTGTTTTTTTATTGTTTTTTTTGATATAATTATAAATAATATTTAATATGAAAGGATAAGATCATATAATGAAAAATGTTAAAATTGCATTTACTGGGACTTTCGATATTGATAATTTTGGAGATCATTTATTTCCTGTTATTTTTAAAAAAATGATGGAAAAAAAGAATATTTCAATAGATATGGATTTGTTTTCTCCGTTTGAAGCAATCGAAGGATTTCAGCAAAATAATAAAATTTATAAATTAGAATTATTGGATAGTATGAACCAAAAAAAGAAATATGATGCTATAGTAGTTGGAGGAGGAGAAATAATTCATTTAAATACTTTTAAACATTTAAATCATGAAAAAAAAAGTGTTGATTATCCTATCTATGAAACATGGATTGCGCCTTCTTTAGCAAGCAAGAATACTGAAACAAAGATTATATGGAATAATCCGGGGTGTCCATTTGAATTTAAAAAATATGAAGAAGAAATTATAAAGTATATTTTAAGCTACGTAGATTATATAAGTGTTCGAAATGATTTTTCTTATAGAATTTTAAATAAATTTAACAAACCGGTAATGAAGAGCTACGATACGGCTTTTGCATTACCAATTATTTATCCGCTAGAAGAATTAAGCAGAAAAATAAAAAATAAATACATAGTGTATCATTGTCATAGATATATGAATAATGGATTTTATCAAGAGTCTTTTAAAACTTTAAAATCGTTAAGTAAAGAATATGAAATAGTTTTATTACCATTAGCTAATACGAATGACGATATCAAGCTTTTAAAACAAATGTATGAAGATAGTAATCATAAGTTCAAATTGATTAATGAAGATTTATCTATAAAAGAAATTATAGAAATTTTAGCACATTGTGAAATGTACATAGGTGTAAGTTTTCATGGTGCAATTACAGCATATGTGTATGGTAAAAAAATTATAGGATACGACTATTTTAGAAACAAAAAAACAAGAGATTTGTTTCAAGATTTATCTTTAGAATCTAATTATATAGATAAAATAGGTATACTAGATGAAGTAGTCAAAACAGTTTTATCCAATGACTGTAATACGACTTCATATATTAAAATCATAGACAATATAAATTTACATTTTGATAATATAATTCAATGTATTTTAAATAAAGAAAATAAAAATAAGAAAGTTGGCAATGAGGTTGAGTTTTTTGAAAAAATGATAAAAGAAATATCATTTTATTTTGAAAATATCAAACAAAAATCATATGATGAAAATGAAAGTCTGAAATCTGATTTATATGAAAAAATAGGAGAAGCACAATATAATTTGCTTAATTGGCAAAAATGTTCAAATGAATTAATTACTTTGGATGAAAAATATAGATCTTTAGAAAAAAAATATGAAGGTTTATTGGAAGATTATGATAGAATTAATAACGAGCTAAATAGTACGTTAAAAAATAAAATAAAAAAATATTTGAAAAAGAGGTAAAAAAATGATATTAGAAAATAATAAAAACAAAAGGATTGCAATTTATTTTTTTTATGATAAATATGGAATCGTAGATAGATTTGTTGAATATTTTTTAACTGATTTAAGAAAAAATGTTGATAAAATATTAATTGTTTGTAATGGCAAGGTAAACGAAGAAGGAAATAGAAAGTTAAAAAAATATGGTGAATTATTAATAAGAGAGAATAAAGGATTTGATGTATGGGCTTATAAAAAAGGAATAGAGCATATAGGTTGGGATGAGTTGTATCAATATGATGAACTTATTATGCTAAATAGTACGATTTTAGGTCCTATATATCCATTAAAGGAAACATTTGATAAAATGGATTCATTGGATTTGGATTTTTGGGGATTAACTAAATATTTTAAGTATGATGATGATCCGTTCAATTGTATTTCATATGGTTATATACCAGATCATATACAATCTCATTTTATTGCAGTAAGAAATAAAATGTTAAGAGGTTTAGATTTTAAAAAGTATTGGGAAGAAATGCCAATGATTCATGATTATAGAGAAGCAATTGGATTGCACGAGGCAATATTTACAAAACATTTTGCAGATTTAGGATATAAATGGGATGTTTCAGTGAATGTAGATGATTTACGCGATTACAGTGGTTATCCATTAATGATGTGTCCTAAAAAATTAATTGAAGAGTATAGATGCCCAATCTTTAAAAGAAGAAGTTTTTTCCATGACATTGATGATTATTTGAATAATACAACAGGTGAACAAACATCAGAATTATTTGAATATTTGGATAAAGAAACTGACTATGATGTTGATATGATTTGGGAAACAATTTTGAGAAACTATCCTCAAAGTGATATTGTTAAAAATTTGAATTTAACATATGTCTTACCAACGGAATTTAAAAAAGAGACATTAAATAATAAGAAAATTGCATTAGTAATACATGTTTACTTTGATGATATATTAGATCAAACAAGACATTATATCTCATCTATGCCAAATTATGCAGATATTTACATAACAACTGATACAACTGAAAAAAAAGAAAAAATTGAAAATGCGTATGCTGATTTAAAATTTAATAAATTAGAAGTTAGATTAATTCAAAATAGAGGAAGAGATGTTAGCAGTTTATTGGTCGGTGTTAAAGATGTAATAATGGACTACGATATTGTTTGTTTTGCTCATGATAAAAAAACAGCTCAAGTTTCCCCAGGAACTTTAGGTAATTCATTTGCATATAAATGCTTTGAAAATACTTTATCTAATAAAGTATATGTTGAAAATATTATTGCTACATTTAATGAAAATCCAAGATTAGGAATGCTAACACCTCCTGAACCAAATCATGGTCCCTTTTTTCCAACTATAGGTTTTGAATGGGGTCCAAATTATGATATTACAAAAAAGTTAGCAAAAAAGTTAAATTTAACAGTACCTATTAGTGTTGATAAACAACCTGTTGCACCATTTGGAACTATGTTTTGGTTTAGACCGAAAGCGATGAAACCTTTATATGATTATGATTGGGAATACAAAGATTTTCCTCCTGAACCTAATGGAATAGATGGAACACTATTACATGCAATAGAAAGAATTTATCCATTTATTATTCAACAATCAGGATATTATCCAGCAATAGTAATGACTGATAAGTTTGCAGCTATTGAATATAATAACTTGAGGCATTATGTAAGAGGATATAATAGAGTTATTATTGGTCATGGAATCGGACCAGAATATGTGGCAATGTTACAAACGATGAATTATCAGTTAACTTATTTTCATAGATTTAGAAGAAAAATCAAATATAGAGTAAAAAGACTATTGCCTAAATCAATATTAAAAAAAATAAAAAAATTAAAAAATAAAGAAAAAGATAGAAAATAATTGACTTGTTATTTTGGGTAATGATGTTATAATACGATATGTTTGAAAAGGTGGGATAAAATGGAAAAAGAAAATACAGCAATAGAAGTAAGAAATATGTATAAACACTTTAAGCTTGTATATGATAAGCCTCAAACTTTAAAAGAAAGATTAGTGTTTTGGAATAAAACAAAAGTTAATTATCATGAAGTATTAAAAAATATTAATTTAGATATAAATAAGGGTGAAACTGTTGCGTTGATTGGAACAAATGGTAGCGGGAAATCGACACTTTTAAAATTAATGACTAAAATTCTTTACCCTAACAAAGGAACGTTAGAAACTAGAGGGAAATTAACATCATTATTGGAATTAGGCGCAGGATTTCATCCAGATTTCACAGGAAGAGAAAATATTTATTTTAATGCTTCAATATTTGGATTAACAAGAAAAGAAATAGATAAGAGAATAGACGAGATAATAGATTTTTCTGAACTTGGATCATTCATAGATAATCCAGTTAGAACATATTCATCTGGGATGTACATGAGATTAGCATTTTCGATAGCTATAAATGTTGATGCAGAAATATTGTTAATAGATGAAATTTTAGCAGTTGGTGATCAACATTTTCAAGATAAATGTTTTAAAAAATTAAAAGAATTAAGAGATAGTGAAAAAACAATTGTAATTGTTACTCACAGCTTAGAACAAGTTAAGGCGCTTTGTACAAGAGCAGTATGGATTTACAATGGTGAAGTGAGAATGGACGGAAAACCAGAAGAAGTTGTTGAAGAATATTTGAAAGTATGTCAATAGGAGTAAAATATGAAAATATTAAAAGATATATATCAATATAGAGAATTATTAAAAACAAATGTTCAAAAAGAAATACGTGGAAAATATAAGGGATCTTTTTTAGGTGTTTTATGGTCTTTTATAAATCCTTTATTGCAAGTAGCGGTTTATGCAATTGTATTTCCATATATTATGAGAATACAAACTGATAATTATTTGATTTATTTAATTATTGGTATCATACCATGGAATTTCTTTATAACTGTAATAAATCAAGGAATGATTACTGTTAGAATGAATGCAGGAATTATAAAAAAAGTATATTTTCCAAGAGAAATATTGCCACTTTCAGTAGCTTTAAGTGGATTAGTTAATTTCTTTATATCATCAGTTATTATAATTTTATTTTGTTTAATAGGTGGAGTAGGTATAACATGGCATATTATTTTATTTCCTATTATTGCTATTATACAGTTTTTCTTTACCTTAGGAATTGTATTTGCGTTTAGTGCAATCAATATTTATATTAAGGATACAGAATATCTAATTCAATTTTTCTTAAATTTATTGTTTTATGCAACGCCGATATTATATCAAGCTGAATTGTTTCCAGAGTCAATAAGATGGATTTTATATTTGAATCCTATGACACAAATAATTATGGCTTATAGAAATGTTTTTATGTATCATACATTACCTGGACCAAAAGGATTTTTATACTTAATTATTTTAACAATTCTTATTCTTTATATTGGATATAAGATATTTAAAAAGTTAGAAAGAGGATTTGCAGAAGAAGTTTAAAAAAATATTGAAAGGATAAAGTTTGGTGATTTTATATCACGTACTAGGTATATTTGTGAAAGTATTCGAAATGGAAAAGAGATTTATAAAGAAACACTTAATGTCGATAAGTATAATTTTAGCAGTTATACTTATCACATATGGAATTAAGTTGTTTAATTTAAGTATTTCTATAGATAATGAGGCTGCAATAGTATCTGCTGATAGTATTTATAATGCGTGGAATTCAATGGGAAGAATAGGGTTAACTTTTTTAAAGAAGGTTTTAGGAGTATCTGTTTATAATCCTTATTTAGCTATAGCATTCATGAATGTATTTTTATTAGTTACGTGTATAATATATGGTTCTCTTTTTGATTATTTATTAGGTGATTTACATATATTTCCCTTTTTAGTTTTCTCAACTATTTTTGTGACATCACCAATATTGGCAGAGCAACTTGGCTTTGTTATGCAAAGTGTAGAAGTATTAATTGGAATGTGTTTGATAGGTATTTCAATATTTTTGTTTTATCTAAGTTTAGAAAAAAATAATTTAATTCAATTACTTATAGGAATTTTATTAGCTGGACTTGCTTTTTCTATATATCAAGCTTTAATTACACTTTTTGTAGCTGTATCTATAGGAACTGTTGTTTTATATTATAAAAAAAATAAACCTACTTTAAGAAATGCATTAATAGTAATATTAAAATTAATTATTACTTTTTTAATTTCTGTAAGTTTATACTATGTAGTTTGTTTTATTTATTTTAGAATAACTGGTTTGAGTAAGACAGACTATACAGGTGACCAAATTGGATGGAAAACAAATGGAATTAAGGAAAGTTTAAGAAATATATTATCTTATCTATATGCCTCTTATTTTTCTAAAAGAATTTTTTATAACTATAATTTATTAATTAGTACTATCTTGATAAGTATTAGTGGTATAAATTCTGTTATAAAAAAAGAATACAATTTTATATATTATATAGTTATAGGTTCATTAATTATTTCACCGTTTTTAATGGGATTAATTTTAGGTGGGACGCCATCTGTTAGAACAGAGTTATGTAAAGTATTTTCAATTGCATTTATGAATATGTTTTTAGTTGATTCACTTGATTTTTATAAAGATAATGTTATAAAAAAATATATGTTACCTGCTCTTGTAATAATTACATTATTAAATCAGAGTATTGTAACTACTAGATTATATTATACAGAATACATTACTAATTTAGAAGAATCATCAATTGCTACTAAAATATCGAATGAAATAGGGCAATTAAGTGGTAATTATTCTACTGGTCAAAAGGTTATATTTGTTGGAAGGCTTCAATTAAATAGAAATAATAGTTGTTTTAAAAGAGAAGATTTAGAGCTAGTTGGATATTCTCATTTTGAAGTGTCTTTTTCTGTTGTACATGGTAGTTATTTGATGAATATGTATATGAATACACTTGGAAATAATTATTTATTACCAACAGAAGTAGAAATAAATAATTTAAAAAAAGATTATGACGAGATGCCATCATGGCCTTCAAAAGGAAGTATAAAAAAAGTAAATGATTGTATAATTGTAAAATTATCTAACGAATGATAAATACATTTATTTATACTTTAGGTATTAATTTTATAGTTGATATATTATTATATTTAATCCTAGTTAATGTGCATTCGTTTATAAAACAACAATTTATGAGAAATAGGAATTTTTCTTTTTGGTATTTTTAGTGATAGTAGAATTTTGTAACGTTGAAAGTTTCTATTTATTAAAAATCAAAAAAATACTTAATGTGAAAAAAACAGTCTATTTTTAAAGAATAGTTATCTATTGTTTATATAAAATTAAATTTATTTATAGACGTTTTGGAGGGAAAAATGAAAAAATTAGAGAACTTATTGAGATTATCAATGGCACTTATAATAACAATAATTGTGGGAATATATACTTTTTTATGTTTATTTGTAAATGCGCATGTAAATATATATGAACAAGTTACTTTAACAGATGATATACCGATATTGTCTATTATTGTTTTTTTATTACTAGTATTATTTATTTCCTATTTATTCAATCATTATAATTTTAATTTTAAAAAAATATTTATTGTTTTACTATTTTTGTTAAGTATTATTAATGTTTTTTTAATTTTTAAATGGAATGTTCAACCAATGTATGATCAACAATCAGTGCTTCAAGCTGCCAGTGATTTACGAAATGGTAATCTAGGTATGTTTTCAAAAAGTGGATATGTTGGTATATATCCACATCAATTAGGATTAATATCTATTTTTTATTTTTTGTCATATTTTATTGGAATCTACAATTTTAAAGCAATACAAATAATAAATGTAGTTTTTTTGCTTATTTCTTATTTTAGTATTTACAAAATAACAGATTTGATTTTTTCTGATAGTAGAACTAATTCAATTCTTATGTTTTTTATATTATTATTTGTGCCATTATCATTTTACGTTATTTTTGTTTATGGAAATATTTTTGGGCTAGCATTTTCGCTTCTAGCTATTCAAAATACTTTATATTATCTAAAAGATAGAAAAATATTGAATATATTTTTTGCTAGTATTACCATTCTATTTGCTATTATATTCAAATCAAATTATTCAATTACATTAGTAGCAATTATGATTTTTTTAATTATAGATTTTATTTTTGCAAATAAAAAAAGATTATGTACAGGTATTTTTATGATTTTACTTGTCTTGGCATATTTATTTTCTTCAATGGCTCCAAAAATGTTGTTAGAATCAGTTGCTAACATAAAAGTGTATGATGGTATTCCCAAAATTGCTTGGATTGAAATGGGATTACAAGATGATTGGGGAACGCCAGGGTGGTATGATGATTATTCACGAAGAACTTTTATTAACAATGAATATGATTCAAAAAAAACAAATCAACAAGTCAAAATTGATTTAATGCAAACAATTGATAAATTTATTAAGAATCCTAGATATTGTATTTCTTTTTTCTACAAAAAAACTGTTTCGCAATGGTGTGATCCTCAATTTCAAGGTCCGTGGCTTTTAAGATTCACTAATCATTATTTTGATAGTAGAATTCTATATAACTTTCTAAATATTTTGCAAAATATAATTTTATTAAGTGCTTTTTCTTATTTTTTATTAAATTGGAAAAATATAAATATAAATTCATTGATATTAGGTATTGTTTTTGTTGGTGGATTTATCTTTCATATGTTCTGGGAAGCAAAGTGTCAATATACTATTACTTATTTTTGGTTATTGATTCCCTATGCTGCACAAGGATTACAAATTCTAATTAAAGACATAATTTTAAATTTTTCTAATGAACAACCAAAAAGTTTTAAGGATGCTTGTATTTGTTTATTTAATACGACGGTATTTAAGTATATAATATTCATTGTTTTATGGATTTCTTTTAGAGATATTATTAGGATTTTTATATAAAAGGATAGTTTAATGTAAAGAACAAAATAGTAATTTAAAAAAGTGAGAGTTTTTTTCTTAATTTTATTATTAATTATAATGCAATGATTTTCACCCTATCACTTTTATGTTTAGGTTTTTATGATTAAAAGTTAAGTTCTGCAATATCTAAATTTGATGATGCTACAACATCATCTTTTTTTATGACAATTGAACATTATCGCTTCTGCTAGAAAGGAATTTGAGATATCTTAGAATCTCTTCTAAAATTTCATTTTCTTCAAGTATGATGCTTTATACGTTATTATTTGACAATAAGTTAATATACTTTTTTCATATCAGTTTTTGTTCTTTCTAATGCATGTGAAATAATAAGTGGTACACTAAAGAATATGATTTTAAAATACTATTCTATTTGTAAATAGAAATCTTTTTTTAAAGAAAGCACTATGACTATAATACCAATATTTTTTATGCTATACTATTTCTAACAAAGAAAGGTAGTAAATTATGAAAGTATCATTAGTAATGGCTGTTTATAATGGCGAAAAATATTTAATTGAACAATTAGATTCTATTAGAAAACAAACATATCCAATAGATGAAGTATTATTATTAGATGATGTTTCTACAGATAATAGTTACGAACTCATCCATCAATATATTGATGGATATAAATTAATTAACTGGAAGTTAATTAAAAATGAAAAGAATTTAGGATATCGTAAAAATTTTAAAAAAGGTTTAGAAATGGTTACAGGAGATATCATCTTTTTATGTGATCAAGATGATAGATGGCATTTAAATAAAGTAGAAACGATGGTTGAATATATGAAAGATGAAGCTATTCTATCACTTGCTTCAAGTTTTAATTTTATGAATCAAGAAGGAAAATGTTTTGAAGTCAATAAAATTAAAGGTCGTTCAAATAATAATTTGCTTTTTAAAGAAGTAACTGAGCTATTGACTGAAATTGATTTAAATAATTTATTAGAAATGAATTTCTCTCAAGGTTGTACAATGGCTATAAAAGAAGAAGTAAAAGATAATTATTTAAAAGTAACTCAAGGAAAGTTACCACATGATTGGGAATTGAATATTATTTCTTCTATAAAAAATGGATGTTATTATTTAGATAAACCTTTAATTGACTATAGAATTCATAATAATAATACTATTGGCATGGATGATATTGTTGAGGGTAATATTATTAATGAAAAGAAAAAAAGAGTGAATAAACGTATTGAACAAACAAAGGCACAAATAGAAAATGTTAATTTTGCTTTAGAATTAGAATTAAATAGAGAACAAAAAAAATATTGCTTATATTATAAAGAATATTTATCACAAAGAGTTTCAATGATGGAAGAAAAGAAACCATTATCTTTAATTCTATATTTTTTAAAAGGAGAATATAAAGAATTTGGAAGAATTAAAACGTTTTTAGGAGATTTAATGAATATTATTAAGTAGGTGAGTATATGAAAAAAATATTATTAATATCGAATATGTATCCATCAAAGAAATATAAACATTATGGTGTATTTGTTCAAAATACAGCACAAATATTAGAAAATAATGGATATAAAGTAGATGTATCAGCTTTAAAAAAGAAAGATAGTAAATTAGGTAAATTAGTAGGATATTTAAATTTTTATGTAAAAAGTATCTTTTTATGTCTATTTCATCATTATGATTATTTATATGCACATTATATTTCTCATTGTGCATTACTTATAAAAATCATTAAGAAAATTAAACCTAATATAAAGGTGATTGTTAATGTTCATGGAAATGATGTGGTTCCAGAAGATCAACATGATGAAAAATTTATACCTTTAGTAAGAAGTACATTACCTCTCATTGATATTTGTATTGTCCCATCAAGCTATTATCAAAAGGTTATGATGGAACAGTACGGTTTAGATAAAAATATTGTTAAAATATTTCCTTCAGGAGGTATTAATTTTGATATCTTTAAAGAAATAGATCATGCTAAAGAAAAACTGAATTTAGATCCAAATAAAAAATGTATAGGTTATATTGGAAGATATGAAAAAAGAAAAGGTTGGGAAGTATTTTTAAAAGCTATAAGTTTATTAGAAAATATTGATCAATATCAAATAGTCATGGTGGGTGTTGGTGAAGAAGAAGATCAAGCAAATGAATTAATTAAAAAATATAAATTAGAAAATGCGATAAAAAAATATCCAATGCAAACTCAAAAAGAATTAGCTTTATTTTATTCAGCTATTGATATTTTTTGTTTTCCAACATATAGAAAAAGTGATAGTTTAGGGTTAGTAGGATTAGAAGCTATGGCTTGTGGATGTGTTGTAATTGCTTCTAATATGGCTGGACCTACAAGTTATATTAAAGATAAAGAAAATGGTTTTTTCTTTATTCCAAAGGATGGAAATGATTTAAGTGAAAAGATAGAAGATATTTTATCTATGGATCAATATCAAATAGAAGATATAAAGAAAAATGCTTTAAAAGAAGCAAAAAAATATGATGTAGAAAATATTTCTCAAAGTTTAGTAGATATATTTAATGAGATATAGGATGTGAGTATATGGATGTATCAATTATTATTCCTATTTATAAAGGAAATGGTTATATAGAATCTTTATTAAGTAAAATAGATAAAAATTATCAATTATGTCAAAAAAAGATAGAAGTGATCTTTGTTAATGATTATCCTGATGAAGAAATTATTGTAGGTAGTCAACATGATTTTCCAATTAGAATTATTAATAATGAAATGAATCAAGGAATTCATCAAACAAGAATCAATGGTTTAAAAAAAGCGGTAGGTAAATATATTTTATTTTTAGATCAAGATGATGAAATTAGTGATTTTTTTATTAAAAATCAATTAGAACATATTGGAGATGCAGATTTATGTATTGCTAATGGTATTATGGAATCAGAAAATGGGAAATGTTTGATTTATAAAAATAAACGTTCTCAAAACTATTTAAAGAAACAAATAGGATTTATTAAAGTGAGAGATTTAATTGTTTCACCAGGACATTGTTTAATTAAAAGAACGAGTATACCAGATTATTGGAAGAATCATATTATGTCAGTTAATTCAGCTGATGATTATTTTTTATGGTTGTTAATGATTGAAAATAAATGTCAATTTACTATCAATGAAGATGTTTTATATACGCATAAATATACTGGAGAAAATGTTTCAGGAAGTTTGGATCAAGTGCATGACTCTAATATGGAAATGGTTGATTTATTAAAGAAATATTGTCATAATGTAAACGTTGATTTATTGAAGAGGACGATTACATATAAATATGATATGAAAAAACAAGGTAAGTTAGTTCCATCAATAAAAAATATAGATTTATTTTTATATAATACAATCTATCAATTATTATGGAAAGGTATGTAAAAATATGAAAAATATATTTATTATAGGGAGTAAAGGAATACCTGCTAATTATGGGGGATTTGAAACCTTTGTAGAATATTTAACAAAAAATAAAGTAAGTGAAGATATAAAATATCATGTTGCTTGCTTAGGTGAACAAGCTGAAGAATTTGAACATAATCAAGCAAGATGTTTTAAAATACAGGTTCCTAATATTGGACCTGCTAAAGCTGTTTATTATGATATAGCAGCTTTAAAAGAAATTTATAAATATATAACTGAAAATAATATAGACGATGCTATTGTTTATATTTTAGCTTGTCGTATTGGACCTTTTTTAAAGAAATATGTTAAAATGTTTCATTCAAAAAATATTCAAGTATTTGTAAATCCAGATGGGCATGAATTTAAAAGGGCTAAATGGAATTGGTTTATTAGACAATATTGGAAATTATCAGAAAGATTAATGATAAAAAATGCTGATTATGTTGTTTGTGATTCTCAAAATATAGAAAAATATATACAAGAAGATTATAAAAAATATCATCCACAAACAACATATATTGCTTATGGTGCAGATGTTGTAGATAACAGTGATGAAGATAAATTTGAAATTTGGGCTAAAGAACACAATGTTTCAAAAAATGAATATTATCTTATTGTAGGACGTTTTGTTCCTGAAAATAATTATGAAACAATGATTAGAGAATTTATGAATTCTAATACAAAAAAAGATTTAGTTATTGTTACTGGCTATCAAAATAATAAACTTTATCATCTTTTAAATAATAAATATCATTTTGAAAATGATACTAGAGTTAAATTTGTAGGTACAATCTATGATGATGCATTATTAAAAAGTGTAAGAAAAAATGCTTTTGCTTATTTACATGGTCATGAAGTAGGAGGAACTAATCCATCTTTATTAGAAGCATTAGGTTCTACACAATTAAACTTATTATTAAATGTTGGTTTTAATCAAGAAGTAGGTTTAGATTCATGTATTTATTGGGGAAAAGAAAAAGATAATTTAAAAAATTTAATTGAACATGTAGAAACATTTGATCAAGATTATATTGATACATTAGGGAAAGCTGCTAAAGAAAGAATTAAAAATGTTTATAGTTGGACAAAGATTGTTTCAGACTATGAAAACTTGTTCTTAAGAAAAAAAGATTTGTAGATAATTGTAATTTGTTATATAGTATAAAAGAAGAAGAGAAAAATATCGTGGAGGAACAACTATGTTTAAAAAAATAGTCGCTCTATTAATGACATGTGTTTTATCAATGTCATTAGTAGGATGTAGTAATAGTGATTCTAGTGATAAAACAACAACTAAGAAACCTACTACATCAAACAGCATTAAAATTAAAGATGTTAATGATTTTCAAGAAGCTGATGGATTAATCAAATATTTTACAATTGATGATAAAAAAATAGCCATTCCTGAAACAGTAGGAGAATATGCAAATTACTTATCACAAATTGGAACAGTTACTTTAAATGATACAGGTGATAAAGTAGAAGATGTTGAATTAGATGCTAATGGTATTTCATCAATGGCTGCATATCTAAATGTAGAATTAGATAGTGGAGATGTAGCACATTTCTATTTAAGATATGAAAATCCAACTAAAAAAGCAATTAGTGTAGCAGAAGCATCTGTAACGTTTATTGAAGTAAAATATGATGAATACGCTGAAGAAGAATACGATAAAGCAGCTAAAGGAATTGTTGTAGAAACAAGCGAAGGAAGTATTTCTTTAAATAATAAAACTAAATATTCACAAGTTAAAAATATGTTAGGTCAACCAGAGCAAGAAACAGATGGTCGATTCCACTACTCAAATGATGCAGGATACAAATATATGTTTGATTGCTGTAACGAAAATAGAAATGGAATCTTTAGAGGGTTTAGTATTGAATATCCAAGTAAATAATAAAAATATCAGCTGATATAAGCAGCAGATATTTTTTTAATTAATATAAATTGGGCAACTGTAGAATTGGGGGACTTCTCATTAAGTGTTGTTATATCTACACTTTAAAGTACTTTAAGAGAATTTTTAGTTAATTTTAACCTTGTTTTTTAACAGTTTTAAAAAAACTTGTGATTTCAATGTGTTTAAAATTTAATAAAACACAAAAATAGTTTGACATAAGGAAATTTTATATAATTTTCTTTTTCAAAAAGTCAAAAATTTTATCATAAATATAAGTATTTGGCATAAAATTTGCTCTTAATTAAAGACTGAATAAAGGTTTTAGCAAAAACCCCTAATTCTATACCTGCTCAATGTAAATATGAGGAGGTTTGTTTTGATAAGGAATAATAAAAAAAATATTAGATGCTTATTGATAGTTGTTTTATTTACCTTTTTACTTTATATATTCAAACTTACGCATTATTCTTTTTCTATTGATACTGAATACCTTATAAATGATAGTAATGGATTATTAAATAGTTGGTATGGAATAGGAAGATATGGATTATGCATTTTTAAAAATATTTTTCATACATTACCTATTAATATAACCTTAACTAGTGTTATCGCAACATTTTTTTTAGCAATTTGTTCTTTTTTGTGGGTACTCTATTTTGAAATCATAATTAATAAAAAATTAAAGATAGTAAGCAAAGTTATAGGAATGCTTTTAATTATAAGTAGTCCAATTATGATGGAACAAATGGGTTTTGTTTTACAATCTATAGAAATTATGGTCGGTTTTAGTTTATCAACAATAGGTTCGATATTATTTGTGGATTATTTTGAAAAGAAACATAAAAGTTCATTAGTTGTTTCTATTATTTTAATATTTATTACATTTAGTTTTTATCAAGCATTTGTTTTTTTATTTATTTCAGCTGTTATTATGTACTTGATATGTAAGAATAAAGATCAACAAGTAGGGACTCAAAATATTATAAATGATGTTATAATAAGTATCTTTATTTTTATTATTATGTTTGCCGTATATTTTATTTTAGATAAATATGTTTTAAGTATTCTTGATTTAGATAAAACAAGTTATCTAACAAATCAATTTTTATGGGGTACAGAAAGTATAAATATTATTTTAAAAAGTACTTTTAAAAACTTAATAAAAGTATATTCAGGATATTATAATTGTTATCATCCATTTTTTACAATTTTATCTTTTGTATTTATTTATGATTATTCTTTAAAAGATAAAAAAGATTATTGGAAATTATTTTTATCTATTTGTTTATTTATAGTACCAGCTATTTTGATTTTGATAACTGGTTCAGAAGCAGTAGGTCGATCACAATTTTCTATAGTGATTACTTTATCGTTTTATATGATTTATTTTTTAGAAAATATGGATTATCAAATAATTAAAACTATATCAATTATTATTATCTTATTTCAATCAGTAGTGACTGTTTATTTACAAGTAAGTGCACAAAATGTTTATAATTTAGATAAAAAAATAGCGTATGATATTGTTGAAACATTACAAGAGAATCATTTAGAAGATAGGAAAATTGCAATTATAGGATGCTATAATCCTAATAAGATGTTAAAAGGAGAAGTTTTAGGACATTCTTTTTTTGAATGGGATAATTTTGATGGGCAAACATCTAACGGAAGAGCTCAAGGATTTTTTAGATGTTTAGGATTAGATAATCAATTTGTAGAAAATAATCAATTACCTAATTGTTATAATTTAGTAAAAGATAAAGAAATATATCTAAAAAATAAGAAAGTTTATATAAATGATGATATTGTTATTATAAAATTAAGTGAATCATAGAGGGGAGAAAAACAATATGGAAAAAATAACAGTTATTGTTCCTTGTTATAATGAAGAAGCGGCGCTTCATTACTATTATAAGGAAATGAGTAGAGTCATGGATGAAATGAATGATGTTGATTTTGAATTATTATTAGTCAATGACGGTTCAAAAGATAAAACATTAGAAATTATGATGGAACTTGCAAGTAATGATTCTAGAGTTAAATATATATCTTTTTCAAGAAATTTTGGAAAAGAAGCAGCGATGTATGCAGGTTTTGAAAACAGCACAGGGGATTATGTCTGTTTAATGGATGCTGATTTGCAAGATCCACCAAGATTACTACCAGAAATGTTGAAAGCAATTAGAGAAGAAGGATATGATAGTGCAGCAACAAGAAGAGTTACTAGAAAAGGTGAACCACCAATTCGTTCTTTTTTTGCAAGAATGTTTTATAAAATAATGAATAAAATATCTGATACTGAATTAATGGATGGTGCACGTGATTATCGTTTAATGACAAGACAGTTTGTAAATGCTTTATTAGAATTAAAAGAATATAATCGTTTTAGTAAAGGATTATTTGGATGGGTAGGATTTAAAACAAAATGGATTGAATTTGAAAATGTAGAAAGAGTTGCAGGAGAAACAAAATGGTCATTTTGGAAATTATTATTATATAGTATTGAAGGAATTGTCGCCTTTTCAACAGCACCATTAGCGATTGCATCACTTATTGGTATGTTGATGCTATTTATAGCATTTATATTTATCATATTCATTATTATTAAGACATTGATTTTTAATGATCCTACAAGTGGATGGCCATCATTGGTTTGTATTATTACTTTAATAGGTGGTATACAAATATTCTGTACGGGTATTTTAGGACAATATTTATCTAAGACATATCTCGAAACGAAACATAGACCAGTATATATTGTAAAGGATAGTAATTTAAGCAATAATAAATAAAGGTGAAGATATGTTTGATTCAAAATTAAAAAAATTAGGGAAAAATATTATATTAGTTTTTTTTACAGGAATAACACTGCTATTAACTTTATTAAGTCTATTTAATAATGCTTATTTAAGTTGGGATGAACATACAACGATTGTGGCTGATAAACCATTCTATCTATTTGTGTGGTTTATAATCATTGTTTTCTTTACTTATTTTGTAAGAAAACATTATAAAACACAAGAGACATATTATTTTAATAAAATATTTATTATATTAAGTTTAATACTTCTCATTGTAGGTGTATTCATGATATTTAAATTTGATGTTAAACCTGTTGCTGATCAATATAATATATTAGAAGCAGCTACAGGTTTAAAGAATGGAAATTATAGTTATTTTACACCTTTGGGATATGTAGGAAAGTGTTCTAATCAAGCAGGAATTGTTGTTATTCTTTATTATTTATCATTTATATTTGGTGAAAATAATTATCAAGCTTTTCAAGTACTCAATATCATTGGTTTATTAGTGAGTTATTATTGTTTATGTAAAATATCCCAAATTAGTTTTCGAAATGATGAATTAAAGAATTGGACACTTATTTTATTATTTATCTTTTTTCCATTAACTTTTTATATAGCTTTTGTATATGGAAATATTTTTGGACATGCTTTTTCTTTACTAGCAATACTTGCTGGTTATCAATATTTTGAAACAGGTAAAATTAAGTATATTTTATTATCTATAGGATCAATTATTTTTGCAATGATGTTTAAATCAAATTATTTAATTATCTTTGTCGCAATGTTAATCTTTATTTTATTTGATATCATCTTAAATAAAAAATATAAATCTATTATCTTACTAATTTTATTTGTTCCTGCATATTTTGCTTCATCATTTATTCCCAATACAATTATAAAAAACATAACAGGTATAGAATTAGGAAAAGGAATACCGATGATTGCTTATGTAGAAATGGGACTACAAGATAGTGATGTAGCTCCTGGTTGGTACAATGGGTATAATTGGAGTGTTTATGAAAATAATAATGGAGATTATGACCTTGCGAACGCACAAGCCAAGAATGATTTAAAAAATACGTTATTTAATTATATAACACATCCAAGTGAATTTATTGATTTTTTATATAGGAAAACTGTATCACAATGGTGCAATCCTGATTTCCAAGGAACGTGGGTTACAAGACATAGCAGTTTTTATATTCAAAGTGAACTTTGGTATCAAATATTTAATGTATTTGAGTCTACTGTATTATTAGGAACACTAGCTTATATTTATTTTACAGGAAGACATATGAAATTACATAGATTATTGCTACCTACTATTTTTATTGGTGGATTTATTTTTCATTTATTTTGGGAAGCAAAATCCCAATATACAATTACATATTTTGTATTACTTATCCCTTATTGTGCAAAAGGACTCATGGATATGACAAATGAAATGATTGATTCTTTCCGTAATATAAGAGTAGTTAAAAGTATACCAAAGAAATTTAAAATGATTGTAGATATGGATACCTTTAAATTTATTGTATTCATGCTATTAATAATCTGTTTTATAAAGATATTTGTTTAAGGAGAGTATATGAAGAATATTATTCAAAAAAATAAAGAAATCATTATGTATTTAGTATTTGGAGTACTTACAACGGTTGTTAATATTGTTGTTTATTACATTTTTTCTAATCTTTTACATATGAATTATTTATTTTCTAATGCAATGGCATGGTTTTTATCTGTTTTATTTGCGTATGTTACAAATAGAAAGTATGTTTTTGATAGTAAAAATAATCAAATTATCAAAGAAGCAATTTCTTTTTTTGGTTCTAGGTTAGCAACAGGAATCATGGATATGGTGTTAATGTGGTTCTTAGTGAATTTTAATATTGTTAATGATGTTGTTGCTAAAGTTGTTGTCAATGTGATTGTTGTTATCTTAAATTATATTTTAAGTAAGTTGGTTGTATTTAAAAAATAATGAAGGTTTCTGAGTATTCAGTGCCTTTTTCTTTTTGCTAAAATAAGCTATTTTTTTAGAAGTAAAAATAGTATAATTTATACAATATATGAACATATATTATATATGATCAAAAGAAAGGAATAATCTTTGTGGAAAAACTATTTGATTTAGATGAATTTGATTCATATAAAGAAGATAATCGAAGAGAAGTAAAAAGTGCTAAGAATGGTTTACCAAACTCCATTTGGGAAACGTATTCTGCTTTTTCAAATGGATATGGTGGAGTTATTATTCTAGGGGTAATAGAAAATAAAGATGGGACATGGTTTACTTCAGGATTAGATGCTGACAGTTGTCAAAAATTAATTAAACAATTTTGGAATGATATTAATAATAGACAAAAAGTAAGTATTAATTTATTAAGAGATGATGATGTAGAAGTTTATAAAAAAGAAGATGATCAAATTATTGTGATTCATGTTCCAATGGCAAGAAGGGAAGAAAAACCTGTCTATATTAATAATAATTTATTTCATGGAACATATAGAAGAAATCATGATGGTGATTATCATTGTACACGTTTGCAAGTTAAAACAATGTTACGTGACCAAGCAGAAAAAACAATGGATATGGAAGTGCTAGATGATGTTCCATTAGAAGATTTAAACTATGAAACAATCCAAGGTTATCGAAATAGACATCAAGTATTAAATGCAGGACATCCCTTTGAAAGATTAAATAATGATGAATATTTAAGAAGCATTGGTGCAGCAGCAATTTCAAAAGAAGATCATCAATTACATCCTACAGCAGCAGGAATGTTGATGTTTGGAAATGAGTATAATATTGTACGTCATTTTCCAGATTATTTTTTAGATTATCGAGAAGTTTTAGATCCATCTATTCGTTGGACTGATCGTTTACAATCAAGTTCAGGTGAATGGTCTGGAAATATATGTGACTTTTATTTTAGAGTCTATAATAAAATCATTAAAGATGTTAAAGTTCCTTTTTCAATGAAAGGAGGGGACAGGATAGACGATACACCTGTCCATAAAGCACTTCGTGAAGCATTAGCTAATTGTTTGATTAATGCAGATTACTATGGGACAAGAGGGGTTGTTATTAAAAAAGATCAAAATCAAATTATTTTCGAAAATCCTGGATATATTAGAACTGGAAAGGAACAAATGAGAAAAGGTGGGGAATCTGACCCGCGTAATAAAACTCTTATGAAAATGTTTAATCTTGTAAACATAGGTGAACGTTCTGGAAGTGGTGTTCCTAATATCTTCAATACATGGGAAGATCAAGGATGGAAAGAACCTGTTATTGAAGAAAGGTTTGATCCTGATCGAACTATCTTAACACTTGAATTTGTAGATAAAACAAACAAAGAAAAAGCGGCGAAGAAAAGTGGCGAAGAAAAAACGGCGAAGAAAAGTGGCGAAGAAAAAACGGCGAAGAAAAAAATAACAAATAAAACAAAAGAAAAAATGATAAAAATAAAAGAATATCTTAGTGAAAATAAAGAAGCAAAAACAAAAGATATTGCAGAATATATTGGTTTAAAACATTCTAGAACGAGAGAGATTCTTTCACAAATGGATTCTGTAGAATCAATTGGTACAAACACAAATAGAAAATATAGGTTAAAAGATAATCAAAAATAGAATTGTCTTTAAAGATGAAATAAAATGTAATATATATGAAAAGAGTTCTCAAATAGATTCATTGCTATGATGATTTATTTCAAAATTTATTAAAAAGTAATCACAAACTTGTCAGCATAGGTGATTACTTTTTTTGTTCATTTTTGGTTTAAATAAAAAACAACTCTCATTAAACAGAGTTGCTTTTTAAATGCCTCCTTTCTAAACACAAGTAAAATCTCTATATTAAACTGAGAACGCGAAATGTGTTTTTAAGATATGATCTCAGATTTTTTATTTTCTGTGTGTCGGTAGTGAAATATCTTTTTTTAAATTTTATTTGTATAGAGATTTCACTGTTATTTTATATAAAATAGGTTGATTTTTGCTTGTTTAGGGAAAATTAAAGAAATAGTGGGAAAATCGTTAAGAAATATGCTAAATATTTTATTGAAAGAGATAAATATCCAGGGATAAGGGTATCATTTTAAATAATAAAATAGTATAATATCACAAAATGAGGTGGAATCATGGAAACAGTTTTGGTAGAAAAAAAGAACATAAACGAGGTTGTTGAATTATTAAAACAAGATGAGGTTGTGGCTTTTCCTACCGAGACTGTTTTTGGCTTAGGTGTGAAGTTTGGAAATCTTTCGGCACTTGAAAAAATCTATGAAATTAAACATAGAAGTCATAGTAAAGCAGTATCTTTGATGATCTATGATTCTCAAGATATAGAAAAATATGCTTATGTAAATACAAATGCTCAAAAATTGATTGATGAATTTATGCCGGGAATGATAACTCTTGTTTTAAAAAAGAAATCAATTTTATCAGATGATTTTACAGCGGGATTAGAAACGATAGGTATAAGAATACCTGATGATCCATTTGTATTAGAATTATTGAAAAGAGTAGGGCCAATGTTAGTAACAAGCGCTAACATTTCAGGTCAAGAGACACTTTTAAATGATTTAGATGTGTATCATGAATTTAATGGGAAACTAAAGATGATCGTCAAAGGAAAATGTCAAAATACTCTAGCAAGTACAGTGGTAAAAATTGATGATGATGTAACAATATTACGTCAAGGTTGTATTAGTGAAGAAAAAATCATGGAGGTATTGAAGTGAAAATTGCAATGGCATGTGACCATGGTGGTCTCAGATTAAAAAATGTATTAAAAGATGATTTAGAAAAAAATGGTTATGAAGTTGTAGATTTTGGTACATACACAGAAGAAAGCTGTGATTATCCAGATTATGCTTCTAAAGCAGCAAAAGCTGTTGCTGATGGAACGTGCGACAAGGGGGTTGTTGTATGTGGAACTGGAATTGGTGTCAGCATTACTGCCAATAAAGTAAACGGAATTCGTTGTTCATTATGTCATGATGTATTTAGTGCAAAAGCAACACGTCAACATAATGATTCAAACATGTTAGCAATGGGGCAACGTGTTATAGGGGAAGGCTTAGCTTTAGAAATCTTACATGCATGGCTTGAAAGCGAATATGAAGGCGGAAGACATGATGCAAGAATTCAAAAAATGATGGCTTTAGAAAAGGAGTAATAAATAATGAAAGATACACAATTATTTGAAAGTGTTGAAAGAGAATTAAATAGACAAAGAAATAACATTGAATTGATTGCTTCAGAAAACTTTGTTTCTGAAGAAGTATTACAATTAGCTGGATCAGTTCTTACAAATAAATATGCTGAAGGATATCCAGCAAAAAGATATTATGGGGGATGTCAATTTGTTGATGAAGTTGAAGAACTTGCAAGACAAAGAATTTGTGAAATCTATGGGGCAGAACATGCTAATGTTCAACCACATAGTGGAGCACAAGCTAATACTGCAGTTTATTTAGCTTTATTACAACATGGAGATAAAGTGTTAGGTATGTCACTTGCTGATGGGGGACATTTAACACATGGGCATCCATTGAACTTTTCAGGAATCAACTATGAATTTTATAGCTATGGTGTTTCAAAAGAGACAGAAACAATTGATTATGAAGCTTATAAAAAACAAGTAGAAGAAATTAAACCAAAACTCGTTGTTGCTGGAGCAAGTGCTTATAGTAGAATTATTGATTTTGAATTTATGGCTAAAGTTGCTCATGATAATGGCGCATTATTTATGGTAGATATGGCTCATATCGCTGGACTTGTAGCTGCTGGCGTTCATCCATCACCATTTCCATATGCTGATATTGTCACAACAACAACACATAAAACATTAAGAGGACCTCGTGGTGGTGTCATCATGTGTAAAAAAGAATTTGCTGCAGATATTGATCGTGCAGTTTTCCCAGGTATGCAAGGTGGACCATTAATGCATATTATCGCTGCTAAAGCACAATGTTTCTATGAAGTACAACAACCAGAATTTAAAGACTATGCAAAACAAATTATCAAAAATGCTAAAGCAATGGAAAAAGTCTTTAAAGAAGAAGGGTTCAGATTGGTTGCTGGAGGAACAGATAACCACTTATTACTTGTTGATGTTAAAGCAAGTTGTGGTATTTCTGGTAAAAAAGCACAACGTTTACTTGATGAAATCAATATTACAGCTAATAAAAATGCAATTCCTTTTGATACAGAAAAACCATTCAAAGCTTCAGGAATTCGTATTGGAACACCAGCAATGACAACAAAAGGATTCAAAGAAGAAGACTTTGAAGAAGTTGCTAGAATTATTGCTTATCGTTTAAAAAATGAAGAAACAGATGAAATTAAAGAAGAATGTTTAAAACGAGTAGCAAAACTTACTGAAAAGGTCACAATGTATTCAAATATTAAATATATTTAGGAGGCAAATATGTCAGTAACAATATTAGATCATGCTTTAATTCAACATAAATTAACAATTATGCGTGATAAAAATACATCAACTTATATTTTTAAACAAAACTTAGATGAAATTGCTAAACTTATGGCATTTGAAGTAACACGCAATGTTTCATTAAAAGATAAAGCAATTGAAACACCTGTTTGTCCAATGGTGGGAAAAGAAATGGATCAACAAATTATTCTTGCACCTATTTTACGTGCAGGAATTGGTTTAGTTGATGGCTTTAGAGATATTATTCCAACAGCTAAAGTTGGACATATTGGAATGGAAAGAGATGAAGAAACTTTAATTCCACGTGAATATTATGCTAAATTTCCAAAAGGTCTAGAAGATGCTTTAGTCATTGTTTTAGATCCAATGCTAGCAACTGGTGGAAGTGCTAATATGGCAATTGAAAATATTAAACAAAGAGGAGCAAGAAAAATCAAACTTGTTTGTTTAGTAGGAGCACCAGAAGGAGTTAAAGCGATTCAAGAAGTACATCCTGATGTTGATATTACACTTGCAGCATTAGATGAAAAATTAAATGAGCATGGTTATATTGTTCCTGGACTTGGAGATGCCGGAGATCGTTTGTTTGGAACAAATGAATAATAAAGAGAAGCTTTTTAAAGATTTGCTTTATGCATTGACGTTATCAGGTAAAATATTTGGAACTTTAATAGCTGGCGTCATATTGGGTTTATATTTGGATAGTATATTACTAACCAAACCTCTTCTGACGTTAGTATTTCTTGTTTTAGCGTTTATAGAAGTGATGAGAACATTATTAAAAGGTGGAAAATCATGAATGAAAAGTTAGTTTTTAAGAAATCATTTTTTATTTTTTTGATAGGTTTTATCGTTTTTTCAATTATTGGTTTGACGATGAAATCTATCAGTTATCCGCTAGGTTTTTTGCTTGGATATTTATTTAATCTTGCAATTTTTTATGTTATTATTATCACGTCTGATATGATATTGAACTTAAAAAGATCTACAAGTTTAATTATCTTATTAAATATAGTCAAACTTGCAATTTATGCGATTGGTTTTTTAATTGCTATTTTTATTCCAAAATGGTTTAATCTGATGGGTGTTCTTTTTGGATATATGGTCATTAAAATAACCATATATATTGTAAGTTATCAAATGAAGGGGGTGAAAGGGTGAGTAACTTCTTAGATTCTTTACAGGTAGAATTAATCTTTTCATTGATTATTATGGTGGTGATGGCTATTTTCTTTATTTATGCCGGAAAAAAATTTGCAACTGCTGATCCAACAGCAAGACCTAAAGGTGTTGTTTTAGTTGTTGAAACAGGTGTTAAAATGATTTACGACTATTTAAAAAGTATCATGCCAAAGAAATTTGAAAAGAACTATTATCCATACTTTGCAATGCTCTTTGCATATTTGATCATTGCCAACTTAAGTGGATTATTAGGATTTGAAGCACCAACTTCAAATTATTCTATTACTCTTGCATTAACAACAATTACATTCTGTTTAATTCAGTTTAATGCAATCAAAAAACAAGGATTATTATCTTACATTTGGGGTGCTGTATGGCCACCAACAAACTTATTAAGTATTCTTTCGCCATTGATTTCGTTATCAATGCGTTTATTTGGGAATATTTTAAGTGGATCGATCCTTATGTATTTAGTTTATCAATTAACAGGTTACATTTCAGGGTTATTGATCAACTTTAACTTTTTAGGACCAGTGATTGCTCCTTGGCTACATTGTTATTTTGATGTCTTTGCAGGATGCATTCAAACATTGGTATTCGTTACATTATCATCTATCTTGATAATGATGGAAAATCCAGATTAAGTTCTTTACTAGCTTGCTAGTTAAGATATAAATGAAAAATGAACTATTTTTTAGGAGGAAAAAAATTATGGTAAAAGGTTTAATTGCTATTGCAGCAGGTCTTGCTGTATGTGCAGGTTTAGGAACAGGGATTGGTGAAGGGATTGCTGCTAGTAAAGCTGTAGAAGCTGTTGGTAGAAACCCAGAAGCTGAAGGTAAAATCCGTACTATGATGATCTTAGGGATTGCCTTATCAGAAACAGTTGCCATCTATGGTTTATTAGTTTCTTTAATCTTATTATTCGTATATTAATAATTGAAAATCTGACAAAGGAGGAATAAAGATGCCAGATATAGCAGGAAAATTATTCCCTAATCTTACAACACTGATTGTTCAATTATTATCTACAGGAGTTTTGTTACTTATTTTTAAGAAGTTTTTATGGAAAAATGTCATGGAATATTTTGCTAAAAGAGCAGATTACATAGAATCTACAATCAATGAGGCAAAAGAAATGAACGAAAAAGCTTCTGCAAATTTAGAAACAGCTGAAAAAGAAGCGCGTGAAGCGGCAAGTAAATATCGTGAAATTCTTGATCAAGCAAAAGATGATGGTCAAAAAGTGAAACAACAAATTATTGATCAAGCAAACGAAGAAGCAAGAGCTAAAATTGAACAAGCACAAAAAGAAATTGAAACAGAAAAGAAACAAGCTCAAGCAGATATGAAACAAGAAATTGTGGATGTTGCTATTGAGGTTGCAACTAAAGTGATGAACAAAGAAATGAATGAAAAAATCAACAAAGGATTAGTAGAAGAATTTGTTGATGATGTGGTTAACTAATGAGTGTTGTTGGCGATAGATATGCTGAATCTTTATTTGATTTAGCGAAAGAAGAAAATAAAGTCACTCAATATCTTGATGACATCAAATTAGTTGGTGAGGTTCTAGATAGTGATCCTCAAATTGTTCAATTCTTTAATCACGTTCTTATTGAAAATGATAAAAAGATTCAATTATTGGATCAATCATTTAAAGGGAATGTTGATCAATATGTTTTAAATTTCTTAAAACTATTAGTGCAATCAAGAAGAATTCGTTATATTGATGATATTGTTAAATCTTATATTAAATTATCAAATCAATATTTAGGTATAGAAGAAGGTATGATCTATACACCTTATGAATTAACTGATCAACAAATTCAAGATATAGAAAAAGCAATCAGTCAAAAAGAAAACAAAAAGGTTACTTTAAAAGTATCTATTGATCCATCATTATTAGGTGGTATTAAAGTTCAAATTTCTAACCGTATTTATGATGGAACAATTAAAAATAAAGTAGAAATGCTTAAAAAAGAACTATTAAGAAAGTAGGTGGAAATAGTGGGGCTTAGACCAAATGAAATTAGTGCTTTAATTAAAGAACAAATTAAGCATTATGACGATATCATTGAACAAAAAGATGTCGGAACAGTCGTGACTGTTGGTGATGGTGTAAGTGTTATTCATGGGTTAGATAATGCCATGTTAGGTGAATTATTACTTTTCCCAAATGATGTTTACGGAATGGTCATGAACTTAGATGAAGATAGTGTAGGAGCCGTACTACTTGGATCTGAAAGTACGATTAAAGAAGGAGACGAAGTTAAACGTACTGGAAGAATTATTGAAGTCCCTGTCGGGGATGAAATGTTAGGAAGAGTTGTTAATCCATTAGGACAAGCAATCGATGGTCAAGGTGAAATCAATACTGGTAAAACTAAACCGATCGAACGTGTTGCTAGTGGGGTCATGACAAGAAAATCAGTTGATCAACCATTACAAACTGGTATTACATCAATTGATGCTATCATTCCTATCGGTAGAGGTCAACGTGAGTTAATTATCGGTGACCGTCAAACAGGTAAAACTGCAATTGCTATTGATACAATTTTAAACCAAAAAGGACAAAACATTTATTGTGTTTATGTTGCTATTGGACAAAAGAATTCAACAGTTGCACAAGTTGTTGAAAAATTACGTCAAGGTGGAGCAATGGATTATACATGTGTTGTTTCTGCCGGAGCGAGTGAACTTGCACCAATTCAATATATTGCACCATATGCTGGATGTGCAATTGCTGAACATTGGTTAGATGAAGGAAAAGATGTTTTAATTGTTTATGATGATTTATCGAAACATGCGGTAGCTTATCGTACAATGTCGTTATTATTAAAAAGACCACCAGGACGTGAAGCTTATCCAGGGGATGTCTTCTATTTACATTCAAGATTACTTGAACGTGCTTGCCGTTTAAATGAAGAAAATGGTGGAGGATCAATTACTGCTTTACCAATCATTGAAACACAAGCTGGGGATATTTCAGCATATATTCCAACAAACGTTATTTCAATTACTGATGGACAAATCTTCTTACAACAAGAATTGTTCAACTCTGGATTTAGACCAGCTGTAGATACAGGATTATCTGTATCACGTGTAGGTTCTACTGCACAAATTAAAGCGATGAAACAAGTATCTGGTTCATTAAAACTTGAACTTGCTCAATATGCAGAAATGCAAGCTTTCGCACAATTTGGTTCTGACTTAGATGCTGCTACTAAAGCAACATTGGATCATGGGGCAAAAGTACGTGAAGTATTAAAACAAGCACAATACTCACCACGTAGTGTGCCAACACAAGTCATTACTTTATTTGCATTAAAATATGGTTATACAAAACAAATAGCTGTAGAAAAAGTAAAAGAATTTATGGATGGTTTAGTAGAAAATATTCAAATGTCTCATCCTGAATTTATTACTGAAATAGAAACTCAAAAAGTGATTTCAAATGAATTAGAAGCGAAGATGAAAGAAGCAACAGGCGCTTATGTTGATCAATTCTTAAAAACACAAGGGGCTAACTAATGCCTGGATCAATGCAAGAAATTAAGCGTCGTATTAAATCCGTTGAATCTACTAAAAAGATTACAAAAGCAATGGAATTAGTTGCGACATCTAAACTTCGTAAAACAAGAAATCAACTTGATGAATTAAAACCTTATTATCAAGGTGTTAGACAAACATGTGCAGAAATTTTAGCTTCTAATAAAGGGTTAAAAGATTCTGCCTATCTCGCTGAAAATAAAGTAGATAAAGATGTTTATATTGTTATTTCTTCAAGTTTAGGATTATGTGGTGGATATAATGCCAATGTCTTTAAAGAAATTAGTCAACAAATTAAAGATGAAGATTATGTTTACTCAATTGGAAGTAAAGGAACAAATTATTTCCGTAGAACGCATCAAGGACCAATCAATACTGATTTTGCTTCATTAAATTCAACATTAGCTTTTGATGAAGTGACTAAATTAGTAAAAAGTGTCACAGATCTTTATATTAATAAAGAAGTGGGAAGTATAAAAATCATTTATACTGAATTTGTTAATAACTTAACATTTAAACCACGTACAGTAACACTTTTACCAATTGATACAAATGAGTTTGAAAATATTGAAATTACCAATAAATTCACTATTTTTGAACCAAGTCCTGAAGAAGTTTTAGATAGTTTAATACCAATGTATTTACAAGCTGTCGTTTATGGCTATCTTGTTGAAAGTGTGACAAGTGAAAATGCGTCACGTAGAACTTCAATGGAAAATGCTACAGATAACGCAGAAGAATTAACAGAACAATTATTATTAAAATACAATCAAGCTCGTCAAACAGCAATTACTAATGAAGTTAGTGAAATTGTTGCTGGAGCTAATGCGCAATAAGGAGGTCAATATGGCAAATATTGGGAAAATAATTAGTGCCCGTGGGCCAGTTATTGATATTGCATTTGCTAGCGAAGATAAATTACCTCGATTAAATACAGCAATTCGTATTCAAAATGGTGAAGAAGAATTAGTCGTAGAAGTTGCTCAACACATTGGAGATGATGCAGTAAGATGTATCGCCATGGGACCAACTGATGGGGTAGTAAGAGGAATGGATGCTGTTGATACAGGTCACCCAATTTCAGTTCCAGTAGGAAATGATACATTAGGACGTATGTTCAATGTTTTAGGTGAACCAATTGACGGTAAAGGTGAATTAGGAAATGATGTTCCACGTATGCCTATCCATAGATCTGCGCCAACTTATGCAGAACAAATGACAACTACAGAAATCTTTGAAACAGGAATTAAAGTTGTAGACTTAATTTGTCCTTTTATCAAAGGTGGTAAAATTGGGTTATTCGGTGGTGCCGGAGTAGGTAAAACAGTATTGATCCAAGAATTTATTAACAATATCGCAACACAACATGGTGGGTTATCAGTATTCGCCGGTGTTGGAGAACGTAGCCGTGAAGGTAACGATTTATACTATGAAATGAAAGAAAGTGGCGTTTTATCTAAAACATCACTTGTCTTTGGACAAATGAACGAACCTCCAGGAGCACGTTTACGTGTTGCCTTAACTGGTTTAACAATGGCTGAACAATTCCGTGATGGACAAGGTCAAGACGTGTTATTATTCATTGATAACATCTTCCGTTTCACACAAGCAGGTTCAGAAGTTTCTGCCTTACTTGGACGTGTACCATCACAAGCAGGATATCAACCAACTCTAGCAACTGAAATGGGTGCTTTACAAGAACGTATTACATCAACTAAAAAAGGATCAATTACATCAGTACAAGCGGTCTATGTACCAGCCGATGACTTAACTGACCCTGCACCAGCAACAACATTTGCTCACTTAGATGCTAAAATCGTCTTGGATCGTTCAATCGCTGCTTTAGGTATTTACCCTGCAGTAGATCCACTTAACTCTTCATCAAGAGCCTTAGATCCATTAGTTGTAGGTAAAGATCATTATGAAGTAGCTCATGGTGTTCAACAAATCTTACAACGTTATCAAGAATTACAAGATATCATCGCAATTCTTGGGATGGATGAATTAGGTGATGAAGATAAATTAATCGTTGCACGTGCAAGACGTGTACGTAACTTCTTATCACAACCATTTACAGTAGCTAGTCAATTTACTGGTTTAGATGGAAAATATGTCCGTGTAGAAGATACTGTTCAAGGATTTAAAGAAATTCTTGAAGGTAAATGGGATCAATTACCTGAACAAGCATTCCATAATGTTGGTACTATTCAAGAAGCTGTAGAAAAGGCTAAACAAATCGAAAATGACTAAATTTAAGCTAAAAATCATTACACCTCAAGGTATTTACCAAGAAGTGGAAATTGATCAGATAAATCTTGATACAACTGCTGGACAAATAGGTATTTTAGCTCATCATATTCCACTAGCAAGTGGTGTAAAAGTGTCTCAAATGAATTATATTATTGATGGAAAAAGAACATATTTTTCTGTCGCAGGTGGTTTCATTTATGTAAATGAAACAGAAACAACTTTAATTGCTAATGCAATTGAATCGCAAGAAGAAATTGATTTAGAAAGAGCACAAGAAGCAAAAAGAAGAGCTGAAGAAAGACTTAAAATACAAAACGATGAAATAGATATGTTAAGAGCACAAGCAGCTTTGCAACGTGCAATTACACGTATTCATGTCAAAGGTTTATAGAGAAGAACTTCCATTCTTCTCTTTTTTTTGTATAATAGTTTTAAGGAGAAAAAAGAATATGAAAAAGAAGTTTATAGGAGTTATTGGGATTGTTATCGTGGTGATAGTGGGAGGTATTTATTATCTTACACGAGAAGAAAAAATTGAATTATCATTAAAAAATAAAAAAGAGATTTTTGTAGAATATGGAAATACAGTTCAATATTCATTTGATGATCTTATTCAAACAAAAGACATAGATAAAGATAAGTTGAAAGAAATAAAAAAAGAAATAAAAATAACAGATAATCTAAAAAATGAAGATCAAAAAGATTATCCAGCAATTGGAAACTATACAATAAATATTAAATATCAAGATCAAAAACTAAAAAAGAAAGTGATTGTTAAAGATACTACAGCTCCTGTTTTTAATGAAATAAATGAAGTTTCATTTGAAGAAGGAACAGAAAATTATGATTTTAATCAAGAAATCAAAGCAACAGATTTAAGCAATGTTGATTTACAATATGATTTATCTTCATTAGATGTAAATAAAGCAGGGGATTATCAAATAAAAGTATTTGCGAAAGATAGTTCAGGAAATCAAGCAGAAAAAGAAATAACTGTACATGTAAAAGAAAAACCTAAACAAGAATTATCAGCAGCTAAGATTTATCATGGCGGAGGAAAAGTGATTTGTATTGATGCAGGACATCAAGCACGAGGAAATAGTTCATTAGAACCTAATGGACCAGGTTCATCGACAATGAAAGCAAAAGTGACAACAGGGGCAACAGGATGTGTAACAGGGAAAACAGAATCACAAATCAACTTAGAAGTGGCACTTAAATTACAAGAAGCTTTATCAAATCAAGGTTATACTGTGGTTATGTGTCGTACATCACAAAATGTCGATTTATCTAATGTTCAAAGAGCTCAAATGGCAAATGAGGCAAATGCAGATGCATTTATTCGTTTACATTGTGATTCAAGTGAATCATCTTCTTCTACAGGAACGTTGACACTTGCGCCTTCAACTTCTAATAGATATTGTGCAAGTATTGCAAGTCAATCACAATCACTTTCAAAAAGTATTGTGAATAATATTTGTAAGGCAACAGGTTCTAGAAATAGAGGAGTTTCAATTGTTGATAATATGACAGGTTTAAATTGGTCAAAAGTTCCTGTTACTATTGTAGAAATGGGATTTTTATCAAATCCAGGAGAAGATCGATTACTTTCAAGTGAGGATTATCAAAATAAAATTGTTCAAGGAATTGTAAATGGAATTGGTGAATATTTAAGTTAAGATTAGAAAAAGAGGAAAAAGTAATGGAAAAAGTTACATTAGGGAGAACAGGAATTACAGTGAATCGTAATGGTTTTGGGGCATTACCAATTCAACGAGTAACTGAAGAAGATGCAACAACAATTTTAAGAAAGGCATATGATCAAGGAATTCGTTTTTTTGATAGTGCAAGATGGTATAGTGATAGTGAAGAAAAGCTAGGAAATGCATTAAGTGATGTTAGAAAAGATATTTATATTGCAACGAAGACAGGATCTACTACAGTAGAAGGATTTTGGCAAGATCTTGAAACAAGTTTAAAAAATTTAAAAACAGATTATATTGATATTTATCAATTTCATAATCCATCGTTTTGTCCAAAGCCAGGAGATGGTACAGGATTATATGAAGCTATGTTAGAAGCAAAAGCACAAGGTAAGATTCATTTTATTGGTCTAACAAATCATCGTTTACCAGTAGCTATAGAAGCTTGTGAAAGTGGGTTATATGATACAATTCAATTCCCATTTAGTTATTTAGCAGATCAAAAAGATATTGATTTAGTACATAAATGTAAAGAACACAATATTGGTTTTATTTGTATGAAAGCATTATCTGGAGGTTTAATTAATCGTTCTGATGCAGCATATGCTTATTTAGCACAATTTGATAATGTTTTACCAATTTGGGGAATTCAAAAAGAGAGTGAATTGGATGAATTTATTTCATATCAAACAAAAGCACCAGAACTTACTCAAGAAATTCAAGATTTAATTGAACATGATCGTAAAGAGTTAGCTGGTGATTTTTGTAGAGGATGCGGTTATTGTATGCCTTGTCCAAAAGATATCCAAATTAACCAATGTGCTAGAATGTCTTTAATGTTAAGAAGAGCACCAGCAGCAAGTTGGCTTAATGATCATTGGCAAAATGAAATGAAAAAAATAGAAGAATGTTTAAATTGTGGAAAATGTATGACAAAATGTCCATATCATTTAAACACACCTGAATTATTAAAGAAAAATTATAAAGATTATAAAACATTCTTAAAATAAAAAGATAGACAAAATTCGTCTACCTTTTTTCTTTATAAAGAAAAAGGCCCAGATGGACCTTATGAGACATGTCTAATTGTTATAATTCTTTTATAGTAATAAGAACCAGGTTGAAAATCACTAATTTTAACACAAGCATTAGGATCATTTCCAAAAGTATGTGATCCGCCACCACCACAGTGAATTAAACTTCTAGTACCATCACTATTCAACATTACAATTCCAATATGTGTAACTGATCCAGTTCCAAAGCAAGCTAAATCACCAGTTTGTGAATTTGACCAGCTTACCCCTGAAAACATAGATGAATAACCTGCTGCGGTTGTTCTACCTACAGATTTTCCTGCATGGTTTAAACAATAATAGACTAATCCAGAACAATCAAACATATTTGGTCCATTTGCACCCCAATAATAACGACATCCTAATTTTGAACGAGCTACTTCATAAATTTTATATCCAAGATTAGAAGATGTTGTGTTATTTGTGTTAGAATTGTTAGCGTTATTGTTTGTATTACTATTAGAGTTATTATTACTTGAATTATTATTATTACTACTTGAATTATTATTGTTGTTATTTGAATTATTATTACCAGTATTATTTGAATTATTGCTATTTGTATTATTTGATGCTGGTGGAGCAGGTCTAGCTGTTGATGGTTTTGTTTCATAAGCTTCAGCATTGAATTTATCAATAGCAGCAGCTAATGATTCACTTGCAGCACCATAATCATATATAGCATCTTGCGTAGAAGCAATTTGTTTTCTTTGTTCTTCTAATAATGTTTCATATTGTACTTGAATAGCCGCTTGTTCTTTCTTTTGTTCTTCTAAAACAATTTTAGCGTTTTCTAAAGTAACTTTTTGATTTTCAATTTCCTTTTTCTTTTCTAACATTTGAGCAATCAAATCTTGGTCACTTGAAGTAAGTGTATTGAAACTATCTATTCTAGATAACATATCAGTAAAATTATCAGCCCCAAATATATAATTGATAAAAGTATTTTCATTCATATAAGATTGCATGATATACATACGATCTTTTATTTCTTGATTATCTTTATCTATATCTGCTTGGGTATTTTGTATAGATGTTTCAACATATTGAATTTCAGCTTCTTTAGATGAAATATCCGAATTTAATGAATTTAGCTTTTTTTGAACACTGTCTAATGTTTGCGTTGTACTCGCCGCAGCACTTTTTTGATTTTCTAAATCTTTTTTTAACTTCTTGTTTTTAGCTTTGAGATAGCTGTTGAATTCTTCGCATGTTTTCTTATTACTATTTGTTAGTTTTCCACTTGCACATAGTGACATATATTTTGATTCATCTTTTGAAAAATCAATAGCTTCTACAGGTTTTATACAATAGCATGTTGATACAAGCATTGTAGATGCAACAAATCCTACAAAATATTTTTTAATTTTCAAACAAAACACCCCCTCATATTATTTATACCTCACTTTCTAAAAAAAGTAAATAAAAGTTGTTTTTATACAAAATAAAAACCTTTAAGCTTATAAACTTAAAGGTTTTAAGTCATTACTAATAAGGTCTAACTGCACAAGTAAATCTACTTACATTAGATGCAATCTTAACAACATCACCTGTTTGTGGTGCATGAATATATTGACCATTACCAATATAAATACCTACATGTCCACTTTTCCATAAGATATCTCCTGGTTGAGCTTGACTTAATGGAATAATTGCTCCAGATTGACCTTGAGATCCAGAATAGTGATCAAGTGAAACACCTGCTTGTGCATAACACCACATAACCAAACCAGAACAGTCAAATGAATTAGGTCCACTTGCTCCCCATACATAAGGACAACCTAATTTAGAATAAGCAGCAGCTACAACTGTAGAACCATACTTATTTGTAGTAGGGACATTTGTAGATGGTCTAATAGTTGTAGAACCACTACTGCTACCTGATGAAGATTGTTGAGTAACAACGACTGATGATAAGAATGAATCTAATGAACTTTGAGTATCAGAAATTTTAGATTGTTCACTTTCAGCAGATGCTAAATCTTTTTGTTGTTTAGCTAATAAATCTTCATATTGAGTTTGTAAAGTATATTGTTCGTTTTGTTGAGAAACAATATTTGCTTTTACTGTTTCAATAGTTGCTTTTTGAGATTCAACTTGCTTCTTTTCATCAGCAATTTTTTCTACTAATTCTTTATCGAATTGAGTGATTTCATTGACACTATCAATTCTTGAAAAGAAATCAGAGAAGTTTGAAGCACCAAAAATAAATTCAATATAACTATTACTATTATTGTATGATTGCATAGCATACATACGTTCTTTAACTTCGTTTTCTTTAGCTGTGATACTTGCTTCTAATGATTTAATTGAACTTTCCAAATAGTTGATTTCTTGTTGCTTTTGTTCAATTTGGTTATTTAAATCAGCAATTTTAGAAACAACGTCATCTAATGAACTTTGAGTATCTGAAATTTTAGATTTAGATTCATCAATAGAACTTTGTAACTGATTGTTTTTCTTTTTTAAGTATGAATTAAATTGTTTACAAGTATTATAATTACTATTAGATAAACTTTTACTAGAACAAAGTTTCATATATTTATCTTCTTGTCCTTCAAAGTTTACTGCATGAACTTGACTTGTAGAACAAAAAAAGGATACTAACAAAGTAAAACAAATCATGGAGATTAAACTCTTTTTCATAACTATAATTCCTCCCGTAGCTATTATCTTATTTTTTTAACCAAAAGTAAATATAAACAACGATAATAATAACATTTTTGACATTGTGACATATTTTATAATGAGGTGAAAAATTTTGGTAAAACATGGAATTGATGTTTCTAAATTTCAAGGGTTGATTGATTGGCAAGAAGTTAAAAAACATATTGATTTTGCAATCATTAGATGTGGGTATGGAAGTAATCTGGAAAGTCAAGATGATCCGTATTTTAAAAGAAATGCGGATGAATGTACACGTTTAAAAATCCCTTTTGGGGTTTATTTATATTCTTATGCAACCAATGAAAGAGAAGCTCTATCAGAAGCTAAACATGTATTAAGACTCGTAAAGGATTATCAAATGGCCTATCCTGTTTATTATGATTTAGAAGATAATAATACAACAGGAAGACAAAGTAATCAAACAATAGCGAATATTGCACAAACATTTGCTCAAAGACTCGAACAAGAAGGTTACTATGTAGGAATGTATGCATCATTGTTTTGGTTTAGAACTAAACTTACAAGTCCAATCTTTAATGAGTATACAAAATGGATTGCAAGATATAATGATGAACTTAATTATGATGGAGAATATGGTATGTGGCAATATAGCGCTACAGGAAATGTTTTAGGAATTGATACAATGGTGGATCTAAATTATGCCTATAAAGATTTTCCACAAATCATCGAAGAAGGTGGTTATAATAATTTTTCTAATACGAATTTAACAAGGTATAAGATAGGCGATGAGGTAGAATTTCACCATGTATTTTTAACAAGTGAATCTACGCAACCATTAATGCCATATCGTCATTTTGGAATTATTACGAGAATTGTTCAAGGTGCTAGAAATCCCTATCTTATAGGACAAGATGCCGGCTGGGTCAATGATCAGGTCATAGAAAGAAAGATAAGATATTTAAGTGCACCTGATTATACAGGCAATAGTTTTACAGATGCATTGCGTTCTATTCAAGAAGATGCTTCTTTTGCTAATAGAACAAAATTAGCTAAATTAAATGGAATAGATAATTATACAGGTTCACAAAGGCAAAATGATGAATTATTAAGATTACTTAAAGAAGGAAAATTAAGGACATAAAAAAGAGCTTAGATTCTTTTTTCATAAGCTCTTCTTAAAGCACCACTTTTTAAAGTGATTTCTCCACAATATTTAAAACCATATTTAGTTAAAAAACTTTGCATAGAAAGATTATCATGATGTGTATCCATTCTAACACTATGATAATCTGGATACATAGCAACTACTTGATCTAAAATCGTAGAAGCTAATCCTTTTCCTTTATATTCATTATCAACAGCAATACGATGTACACATATATAAGGACAATTTAAAATCCATTTTCCTTCAATACGGTTATAAGCAGGTTCTCCATGAATCGTTACCATACACGTTCCTAAAATAACACCGTCTTCTTCTAAAACATAAGCTTCATTATTTTCTATATCTTTTTCAATTGTTTCTTCATTAGGATATCCATCTTGCCATTGATCAATATCATTATTTTTTAAATAAGTTTTTGCTTGATTAATAATGTCAATGACACGTGAAATATCTTCGATTTTCGTTGGTCTTAAAATCATTATTTTACCTCCCAAACATACTTTCCTAAATGATATAGACTTTTAGTTTGTTTGTCAAATTGTTTTGTTTACAAATCAAAAGCATTTGTTATAATAGCTTTATACAGAAGGAGGAAATAAAATGGTACTTGATCAAATCAAAGAAATTTTAAAAGATACAATGGATATTGATGAATCAAAAATTACTTTAGATGCTAAATTAAAAGAAGATCTAGAATTAGATTCATTAGATTCAGTTGAATTAATCATGTCTGCTGAAGAAGAATTTGGAATTGAAATTCCTGATGAAGACGTTATGAATTTTAAAACAGTAAACGATATAGTAAACTATATTGAAGAACATAAATAAAAGCTATAACAAGCATTTCGCTGTTATAGCTTTTTTTACTATTCTAAAATATAGTTATTCATAAGTTTTTTATTTTTTTCTAAACATTTAAATAAGAATGCTCCAATAATTAAAACAATAAATTCACCAATGAAAACATAGAATGCATTAATCATAAATGGTAATTCTAAAGCTAGATAAAGTTCTAAACCAACGATTAAACCATTGACAACCCCACCAATTAAAGCTCCAGCAAAAACATTTTTAACATAATACATACCAAGACAAGCAATCAATGTTGCAGCTGTTCCAAAACAAATGTCATATAATCCCATTGGAGATGCAAGGTTTGCAAGCAAACATCCAATAGTAAGTCCTGGAATAAATTTCTTGTTGTAACATGCAAGTAAAACAATAATTTCAGTTAAGCGCATTTGCACTGCTCCATAAGCAATTGGTGAAATCAAAATTGTTAAAACTGCATAAGCAGCACCAATCATGGCATTCATTACAATTAATTGTACCTTTTTATTATTCATTTGTAGTCCTCCTCTTCTAAAGTACAGTTAGAAGCCAAATAAAATAAAAAAGATGACAGAGCCATCTTCATTACTTATTCTTAGTTTTTTATACTGGGTTTGGCTCTCGAACCAGTCTTTGACATTATACTAAAACGGGTAGTGAAAATCAATATATTTTATTTTATAATAAAGGTAAGGAGATGATGATTATGTTATGTCCAAAATGTCATAGTTTACTAACAAAAGGAGCCAAATATTGTGATATTTGTGGAACAAGAATATCGCAAGAGGATATCCAAGTAGAAGAAGTAGGTTCAAGGGTTAAAAATAGAGAAAAACATAAAAAAGAAGTGCGTAAAAAAACTAAAATTATTATTTTAGGAATCATATCACTTGTCGTGGTGATTGCTATGTTAGGATTTATTTTATTTTTTAAAGGAAATAAACCATCTTATTCACCAGATAATCTTGTTAGTCAACATGTTGAAAAACCATTGCATTTAGAAAAAAGTAAAGTTACATTAAATATTGGAGATGAATATACTATTCAAACTAATCTTAAATGTACTTATCAATCGAAAAATGAAAAAATATGTATCGTAGATACAAATGGTAAAATTACGGCTTTATCATCAGGTAAGACAAAAGTAATTTGTACTAGTGAATCAGGGAAAGAAAAAGCCCTTCAAGTTATTGTAAATGAAAAAATAGAAACAACAGTAGAAGAAAATACAGATGAGGATGAATATATATTTGCTCATAGTGATACAGAACTTCTTACAGAAGCTGATTTAGAAAATAAAGATGATTCTCAGTTACGGTTAGGACTTAATGAAATTTATGCCAGACATCATTGTACGTTTAAAACACCTGAGATTGCAGACTATTTTAAATCTAAAAGTTGGTATAGTGCAGATGAAACTTTGACATCAGAAATGATGAATAATCATATGTCAGAGTATTTTAATGAAATTGAATTTAAAAATATTTCCTTTATTCAAGCACATCGATGAAAATAATTTGCATACACTAAATCATAAATGAAAAAATATATAAAAATAGTTATCAAAATCTATAAATTTCATTTTCAATTCATAAAAGATATGTAAAATGAAAATGTAATCAAAGAAGATTATAAAGTCATTCTTCTCTTAGATATTTTTTTGACAACTATATTCATTGAATGACGTAGGAAAAGTAAGCGATGCCCGTTTACTTTTCCTTTTTTTGTTCTTTGAAAATAATTTTCATAAATAAAAAAGAAAATAAGGCAAAATATGAAAGTATTCATCAAAAATAATTGTAAGCATTTTTAAAAGTTGTATTTCTTCAATATTAATGGCACATAATAGTATGATCATTGATTCAGGAAGTACTTGTCAAAGTTGTTGTTCATATATTAATTTAATGCCTTCAAAAGATATTTTACGGTTTCTATAGGTGCATTTGAACATTAGATGGAAATTTACATAATGTGTTTTTAACTCCTGGTAAAAAAAGAGAAAAAAATCAATCAATAGTAGGACATTGGAGTGAAGAATATCTAGATAAAGTTCAAGTAGATGTCTGTGTTTTAGGAACTTCTGGATTATTAAATAGTGATGGACCAACATGTCATTCCTATCAAGAATTAGGAGTTAAAAAGAAAATGATTGAAAAAAGTGATTATGTTTTTGTGGTTGCTGATAGTAGTAAGTTTCAAGAAAAAGGATTATATACAGTTTGTTCTTGGGAAGAAATCGATGGTATTATTACGGATCACGCATCTCAACAAAAGTGTATGAAGATTTAAGTCAAAAGGTTTCTGTTTATATTGGAAAACAAGAATAAAAATTTTTCAAAATAAAAAGCGATTTTTTTAAGATATTTGAACAAAAATAGGAGCGCAATCCCCTTCCTCTAAGCGAAGCGTAGGGAGGGGTCTAGCTCCTTTTATAGTTTTTATAAGAGATGTTGTTTTAGACGTGCAGCTGTGATATACTATAAGTATAAAAGACGTTCAGTCGTACTTGATTTTAGAAAGGATATTGCTAT